>WNGE01001138.1_pt1 | contig 68723 bp, 71 predicted proteins | sample 5400651 | NCBI WGS metagenome assembly WNGE01 (sample SAMN13153370, study PRJNA577476) | soil metagenome | isolation source: 60 cm soil or saprolite under grassland replicate 2 | place: USA:California | collected 2016-06-15 | reverse complement strand
TCCTCGGGCGGATATCCGGTCAACGTCAGCTCGGGAAAGGCCACGAGGTCGCATCCCGCGGCCCGGGCGCGCCCCATCCAATCCACCACGAGGCGCGCATTGGCCTCGATGGCCCCCACCGTCGGATTAACCTGGGCCAACCCCACCCGCACCCGTCGCATGGCCGTATTCTAAACCATGCGCCCTGCCCTGATGGCCAAGTGGAGGCCGAGCAGGACGAGGACGCCGCCGACCACCGTGAACGCGGTGAGCGGTTCGCCAAGCCACCACACGCCCACAAAGCACCTACCACGGGCTGGACGTTGACGAAGAGGGCGAGCCGAGGCGCCTCCACGCGCTCCAGAGCGTAGTTCCAGACGAGGTAGCCGAGGGCGGTGACGGCGAGGGCGAGATACAACGTGCCCCAGATCGCCACCGGACTCCACACGGGGCGGTGGCCCTCGAGCCATTCGAGTCCCGCGAACGGAGTCATGGCCACGAGACCCCAGAGAATGGACCACGCCGTCACGGGCAATGCGGCGTGACGCGCAAGCACGCCGCGACCGATCAGTGAATAGCCGGCGTAGGAGAGGCCGGAGAGCACGAGGAGGATGTCTCCGCGCCAGTGAGGGGCAATGGTCACGCTCCGTCCGGGGAGGCCGTTGAGCACCACGAGCACCGCGCCGACGAGGGTGAGCAGAGCACCCATCAACTCCCGTGGAGTGAGCCGCTCGCCGAGAAAGATCGGCGAGAGGAGGATCAATGAAATGGGCTCGATCGTGATCAGGAGCGCCGCATTGGTAGCGGTCGAGCGCGCCATGCCCCAGTTGGCGAAGCCGAAGGCGGCCGCGAAGCCGAGCACCCCCATCCAGAAGACATTCCACCGGTCGGCGCCTGACAGCGGCCGGTGGGGAGAACCCTGGGCGAGGGCGAGGGGGACGATGACGAAGGCGCCTATAGCGAGCCGGGCCAGCGCGAGCGTGGCCGGGCCCACGTCGTGGAGGACGATCCGGGTCGCTACGTAGCTTGTTCCGTAGATGGCGTTGGCCACGAGCAGAACGAGGTATGCGGTGGGCACCCGGGCGAGTTTACGCTACAATCCCGCGCATGGATTCCAAGATCCCGTGGCTTCCTTCCGAGCTGCACCCGGGGCAGAAAGCCGAACGCTGCCCGCACTGCGGCGCCATCGCCTTCATCCCCTGGACTCTCCGCCGTGACCGCAATATGCCCACGCCGCTTCGCACGTGGGTATGCGTCAAGTGCCAGACCACCGTGGAGCGGCCGGAACCGGACGCCTGAGGCTCAGCTCGCGTTCAGGAAGTCGATGAGCTGACGCAGGCGGGAGAAGCCGCTGCGGTTGAAGGGCAGGACGAGGCGCGGCAGCTCCTGGAACTCTCCCCGCTCCGCATCGAGAGCCTGGGGCAACTGATCGGCGGGGCCCTTGAGAATGTCCGAGAAGCGCAGCGAGATCTCCGATACGGTCGCGGCAGGCAGGGCGCGGCGCAGCCGGATCACGAGGCTCTCGCCCACGAATCTGTAGGAATGAAAGACGCGGTAGAAGCGCTCGATCTCCGCCGCCGCTTCCTCCATGCTGTCCGTGACCCGGAAGAGCGTCATGTCCTCGGGCGAGATCATGCCCGTCTCCGCCATCTGCTCACGCACGAAGTCCAGCCACCTGCGCCAGTAGACGCCGCCGGGCGCGTCGACCAGCACCACGGGAACGATCTCCGCCTTGAAGAGCTTGCGGGTGAAGAAGTACTTGAAGGAGATCAGCTTGGGGTCGTCGGCGATCCACGGGTTGGCGTCCTGTTCGAAGGGCAGCCGGATATTCATGCCGAACGAGCGCTCGCGCCCCGCGCCCTCCTGGGCCGCGCCCATGACGCCGCTGCCCGCCCCGGTGATGACCATCCATCCCGCCTCGGTCATGCGCTTACCGAAGCTACGGGCCTGGTCGGCGATCGTATGGTCGGCGGCCGTGCGCGCGGAGCCGAAGACGGTGACCTTGGGGACACCGCGGTAAGGAGCAAACACCTTGAAGCCATAGCGAAGCTCTTTGAGGGCGGCGTTGGCGATCTTCAGATCGCCGACGACCGCGCTGTCCTCGAAGAGCTTGAGGGCCGTGGTCACCAGCTCCGATTCGAGGCGCCACGTCTCTCCCGGCACACGAAGGCGCTCGAGGAGGGCGTCGATCTGCTGATTGGCCTCGGCATTCTGGAGCTGGTAACGGCGCTCCGGACTCACATTGCCAGCATACACCCAAGTCATCAGGCGAGGGTATGACGGACCATCTTGGCGTCGACGAGATAGATCACCATCTCCGCGATGTTCGTGGCGTGGTCCGCGAGCCGCTCCAGGAAGCGCGAGATCAGGATGAGCCGGATGGCCCTGGGAATGGTGCGGGCGTCCTCCATCATGAAGGTCAAAAGCTCACGGAAAATCTGCTCCTTGAGCGCGTCCACCTCGGCGTCTTCTGCGCACACCCGGCGCGCCAGCGCCGTGTCCCGCGCCACGAAGGCGTCCAGGCTTTCCTTCACCATGCGCTGGGCGCTCTCCGCCATGCGCGGCAGGTCGATGTAGGGCTTGAGCTGGGGCTCGCGATTGAGCTCGAGGACGCGCTGGGCGATGTTTACGGCCTGATCGCCCATGCGCTCGAGATCGGTCACGATCTTCATGGCGGTGGTGATGAAGCGGAGATCCCCCGCCGCGGGCTGATGGAGGGCGAGCAGACTGACGCACGTCTCGTCCACCTCCACGTCGTAGGCATTGACCTGCTGGTCGCGCTCGATGACCTCCTGGGCCAGCGCGTCGTCCCGCTCGACGAGCGCCCGCATCACCCGGCGGATCTGGTCCTCGACCAGCCCCCCCATGGCGAGCAGAGTCTGCTTGAGGGCTTCGAGCTCATCGTGGAAGTGTCGTTGCATGGCAGTGGCTCCTTATTCAGCCCTCGCCTCGTCGGCGATTCGCTCAGCCCTCGCCTCAGGCCTTCGTCCTTCGGCTCGAAGATCCACGCCTACGGCTCCTCGGGCCCGTCTCAGCTCGAACAGCATTAGCCGAAGCGGCCCGTGATGTAGTCCTCGGTCTTCTTCTCCCGCGGATCGAACAGCATTAGCCGAAGCGGCCCGTGATGTAGTCCTCGGTCTTCTTCTCCCGCGGATTGGTGAAGAGGTCCCGCGTCACCCCGAACTCCACCAGCTCGCCGAGGAGCATGAACCCCGTGTAGTCGCTCACCCGCGCCGCCTGCTGCATGTTGTGGGTGACGATCACGATGGTGTAGCTGTTCTTGAGCTCGAGCATCAGCTCCTCGATCTTGGCGGTGGCGATGGGATCGAGGGCGGAGCACGGCTCGTCCATCAAGAGCACGTCCGGCTCCACCGCGATGGCCCGGGCGATGCAGAGACGCTGCTGCTGGCCTCCGGAGAGGCCGAGGGCCGACTCCTGGAGGCGATCGTGCACCTCGTCCCACAGAGCGGCGCTCCGCAGGCTCCGCTCCACGATGCCTTCCAGATCGGAGCGGTTCGACACGCCGAGGATGCGCGGACCGTAGGCCACGTTCTCGAAGATGGACTTGGGAAACGGATTCGATTTCTGGAAGACCATGCCCACGCGCTTGCGCAGCTCCGTCACATCCTGGGCCACGTCGTAGATGTCCGTGCCGCCGATCCGGATGCTACCCGTCATCCTCACCCCGTCGACAAGATCGTTCATCCGGTTGAGGCAACGGAGCAGCGTAGACTTGCCGCAGCCCGAAGGACCGATATAGGCCGTGATCCGGTGCTTGGACATGGACATGGTCACGTCCTTGAGCCCCTGCTTGAGTCCGTACCACAGGTTGACCTTGTCGATCTCCACCATCGGGGTCTCCATGATCGCCCCGTGCGAGGTCGATGCCTGAAGGCCTCCGGCCACGCTGACAGTTCCCGCCATGGCGTTCTCCTTGAACTCCGGGTCTAGACGGCCGAGGTCGCGTATTTCCGGCGCAGCCGGTTGCGCGTGGCAATCGCGAACAGGTTGAGCAGGATGACGATGGAAAGGAGCAGCAACGTCGTCGCGAACACCATGGGGCGGGCCGCGTCCACGTTGGGGGACTGGAAGCCCGTGTCGTAGATCTGAAAGCCCAAGTGCATGAACTTGCGCTCGAAGTGGAAGAACGGCCACTGCCCGTCGATGGGCAGGGACGGCGCGAGCTTGACCACACCAGTGATCATGAGCGGAGCCACCTCCCCCGCCGCCCGCGCCATGGCGAGGATGAGCCCGGTGAGGATGGAGGGCATCACGGCCGGCAGCACCACGCGCAGCGTCGTCTCGAGCTTGGTGGCGGACAGCGCGAGCGAGGCCTCGCGCATGCCGCCGGGAATGGCCGCCAGGCCTTCCTCGGTGGCCACGATGACGACGGGCACGGTCAGGAGGGCCAGGGTGAGGGAAGCCCAGAGGATGCCGCCCGTACCGAAGGTGGGCGTGGGCAGTGCTTCGGCGAAGAAGAGGCGGTCGATGGCGCCCCCGACGCCGTAGATGAAGAAGCCGAGGCCGAAGACGCCGAAGACGATGGAGGGGACGCCCGCCAGATTGTTCACGGCGATGCGCACCGCGGAGACGAACGCGCCCTGCTTCGCGTACTCGCGCAGGTAGAAGGCCGCAAGCACTCCGAGGGGCGTGACCACGAGGCTCATCAGGATCACCATCAGGATGGTTCCGAAGATGGCCGGGAACACGCCACCCTCGGTGTTGGCCTCCCGCGGCTCGCCGGACACGAACTCCCAGAGATGAGTCACATAGTAGGTGCCCTTGTCGAGCAGTCCCATCTGATTGGGGAAGCGAACGTCGAGGACCTGGGCCAGCGGAATGTTTTTCTCCTTGCCGCCGTCAGCGATCACCACCACGGAGAGCGTCTGCCCCTTCCGGAGCTCCGTCAGGCGCGCCGTCTGCGCCTGGTACTGGGCCTCGAGAGGGGCCAGCTGTCTCTGGATCGCCTCGACCTGAGACCCCGACGTCGTCCCCCGGAGCTCGAGCCCCTTGAGCTTGAGGCGGAGCGCTTCCTGCTTCGCGTTGATGGCGCCGATCTCGGATCTCTCAATGGCGCGGATCCGGCGCCGCACCCGATCCGTTTCGCCCATGCGGTTGCGGATCTCCGCCCAGGCGGCGGCCGATCCCACGGCGATAGGCCGCCCGCCGTCCCCTACTTCCTTGATGGTGCCAACCAGGAGCCCCCACTCGGTGCGCTCGATGACGGCCACATCGCGTGGGTAATCACGCTTGGCGATCTTGACCTCGCCCACCCACTGGAAGTCGGCGCCATAGAGGTCCCGGTTCGCCACCTTCAGCTTGATGCGGAACTCGTGCGGCCGGCCGGGCACCGGCTCCCGTTCGACGATCTGACCCGTCATGACCGCGCCGTCCGACAGCGTCAGCCGCACCACGTCCTTGGGCCAGAAGAAGCCCATGCCGTTCTCGACGATGAGGGTGATGAGCCCGACGACCAGCAGGAGGGCCAGGGTCAGCGCTCCGCCCGTGAGCCAGACAAACGGCTCACCGGTACTCCAGAAACCCTTTGAGCGCAAGCTCATAGGTATCGGTACTTCCTTCTGAGCTTGAGGCGGACCAGCTCGGCCACGGTGTTCAGGACGAAGGTCATGCAAAAGAGGATGAGGGCCGAGAGGAAGAGCACCCGGTACAGCGTGCCGCCGTCGGGCGCCTCCGGTAGCTCGACGGCGATATTGGCCGAGAGGGCCCGGAATCCACTGAAGATATTCCAGTCCATGATCGGCGTATTGCCCGTGGCCATGAGCACGATCATGGTCTCTCCCACCGCGCGGCCGAGGCCGATCATGATGGCCGAGAAGATCCCCGGGCTGCCCGTCGGCAGCACGATCCTCATCGCCGTCTGCCAGCGGGTGGCGCCGAGGGCGAGCGAGCCCGCCCGGAGGTGACCGGGAACATTCGCAAGCGAATCCTCGGCTATGGTGAAGATGATCGGGATCACCGCGAAACCCATGGCCACCCCGACCACGAGCGAGTTCCGCTGGTCGTAGGTCAGCCCCAGCGCCGATAAGGCCCAGCTCCGGTAGTTGCCGTGCATGAGGAGCACCTCGACGAGCCCGCCCAGAGCCAGGGCGAGCCATACCCCGAGGACGACCACCGGAAGCAGGAGGAAGGCCTCGGTTCCCGTCTTGAACCGTCCGCGGATCGAGAGCGGCACGAGGCGCCAGAAGGCGTAGGCGATGAGGATGACCACGGGCAGGACCAGCGGCATCAGGAAGAGCCCCGGCACTATGGGCTCGAGCACGGGAGCCAGCCACAGGCCCGCGAGGAAGCCGAGGACGACGCTCGGCAGGGCGGCCATGATCTCCACCACCGGTTTCACATAAGCCTTCACCGACGGGTGCATGAACTCGCTCACGTAGAGCGCAGCGAGGAGGGCCATGGGCACGGCGAAGAACAGCGCGTAGAGCGTGCCTTTGATGGTGCCGAAGATGAGCGGGGTAAGGCTCATCTTGGACTCGACGTCATCCGTGCCGCCGGTCGACTGCCACACCCAGGCGGGCTGCGCGTAGCCCTCGTACCAGACTTTGCCAAAGAGCGTCTTGAGGGTGACCTCGGGGTGTGGATTGTGCACCTGCCACAGGGCGGCCACTCCCTGCCCGTCCGCCGCAAGCACCGCATCGCTCTTGGGCGCGAATACCAATTCCTCGAGGCCCGGCCGCTCGACCTTGAAGGACAGAAGGGTCTGGCCCGAGGTACCGTAGCTCACGTGGACGGTGCCCAATCCGTCCGCCGTGGCGAAGCCCTTGTCGCGCTTCGAGGCGGTGATGGCGACCACGGGCGCGCCGTGGGTCGTGAACTGGTAGATCCGGGTGAGGCGCTTCTCGCCACCGCCCGGAGGGGAAACGACCTGCCAGCTGCTGACTCCGCCGGCCTGATCGCCGACGATCAGCGTGCGGTCGCCGAGGAGAAAGCCCAGCGTCGTGACGGGCACACCCGGCCTGCTCGCCACGGCGACGGCCTCGACCAGCCTGGGCGCTGCCGGATCCTTCATGTCGTAATGGAGCACCTGCCCATGCGATGTGCCGACGAAGAGATCCTCGGCCCGACCGTCGAGACGAAGCGCGGTGATCTCTCCCGACAGCTCCGGCGCAAACGTTTGGAGCGACTCCTCACGACGCGTGCCGCCGATGAGCGCCTTCCGCTCCATCACGCTCTGGATGGTCAGATCGGTTGGACCGACCTGCGCCACCGTCACGCCGCCGTCCCCGCCGCCCGAGGTGAGCCGACGCACGGCGCGTCTTTTCTCAGGGTCGAGGGCGGTGGCCTCCGCGAAAGTCGGCGCCGCCACCACCGTGCGCCTGCCGTCCTTGAACGTCACGTCGAACTTCATGTCGAGCGGAATGCTCCTGCCGTCGGAGGTGCCCAGTATGAGCCGCGACTTGCCGAGCGACGCCACCGAAGTGACGGTGGCGCCGCCGAGCCCGGGAATGGCGACGGCGGGCGCGGCGGGACCGCCCTTGAGGGCGAGAAAGTCGAGGCTTCCCCTCGACATCACGAGGTAGGCGATCTCACGATACTCATCGAGTCCGATGGCGTCGCCGGGCGCCGGCCGATGATCAGCCGCGGCCGTGCCGTAGCTGCCCATGAAGGCCGCGGCGGGAGGTCTGAAGAGCGGATATACCTCGGCGGCGATGACGAAGAGGATGGCGAGAATGCAGGCAATGATGATGATGCCGCCGACCACCACGAGCCGGGACGCCCACCGGTCGGTGAGGATACGCCGGCTCGTGCGGGCACGGCTGACGGCAAGCGGGCGAGCCGGGATGGCCGGCCCGCCCCTCTCCAGAGTTCCGGGATTGATGGCCACTACTGGATCTTCGACAGCTCTTCTTTGGCGATGGACGCGGGAACGGGGAAGTACCCGTCCTTGATCACACCTTCCTGCCCTTCCCGGGACACGATCAGCTTGATGAATTCCCGCGTGAGCGGGTCGAGCGCTTTGCCGGGCGCCTTGTTGATGTACACGAAGAGGAAGCGGGCCATGGGGTAGGCGCCGGAGTAGGCATTGTCGGCCGTCGCCTCGACACACCTGCCGCCGTCCTTCTCGGTGAGCGGCACGGCCTTGACCCCGGCCGTGGCATAGCCGATGCCGCTATAGCCCGCAGCGTAGCGGTCCACCGTCGCCCCCTGGACTACCGCAGCCGAGCCGGGCTGCTCCTTGACCGTGTCCTTGTAGTCGCCGCTCTTCATCACGTGCTCTTTGAAGAAGCCGTAGGTGCCCGAGGCCGAATTGCGCCCGTAGAGGCTGATCGGCTTGCCCGCCCATTCACCCGTGAGACCGAGCTGTCCCCAGGTGGTGATGTCTTCTTTCGATCCGGCGCGCCGAGACTTCGAGAAGATCGCGTCCACCTGGCTCATGCTGAGGCACTTGAGGGGATTGTCCTTGTTGACGAAGACGGCGAGCGCATCCACCGAGGTGCGAATGGGCAGGGGCTTGTAGCCGAACTTCTTCTCGAACTGGTCGATCTCGGTGCCCTTCATCTCGCGCGACATGGGCCCGAGCTGGGCCGTGCCCGCGATGAGCGCGGGGGGCGCGGTCGACGAGCCCTTGCCCTCGATCTGCACCTTGGCATTGGGATAGAAGCGGCTGAAGCTCTCCGCCCAATGAGTCATGAGATTGTTGAGCGTGTCCGAGCCCACGCTCGAGAGGTTGCCCGACACGCCGCTCACCGTCTTGTAGGGCTGAAGCCCCGGATCGAGCTGTACCTGGCCACGGGCCACCGCGATGCCCGACACCAGCACGGCTGCCCCCATGGCCGCCGCTACCACCATGCGCTTCGTCATATGCCCTCCCTTGTCAGTAGGTTGGCATCGATCATCGGGCCGCCATGTTTCATCGGCATAACCGCCCTGTTACGTTTGTGTTAACGCGGCTGAGCCTTGAGCGATGGCTCGGGCTCCCGGAAGCGGTATCCCACGCCTCGCACTGTTTCGACCCCCGCCAAGGGCATGCGGGCGGAGGCGAACTTCGCCCTCAGCCGGGCCACGTGCACGTCCACGGTGCGCGGCTCCACGAATCCGTCCTGCCCCCACACCGAGTCCAGCAGCTCTTCCCGTCCGAATACCCGGCCCGGCGTGCCCACCAGCGTGGCGAGCAGCTCGAACTCCTTCGGGGTGAGATCGACCCGCTGGCCCTTGATGGTCACTTCGAAGCGGTGCCGATCGATCTCGAGATCTCCCACCTTGAGGTGATGCTTCCGGTCGACAGTCTCCCCGTTCTTTCCGCGCCGGACGACGGCCCGGACGCGAGCCACCAGCTCACGCGGAGAAAAAGGCTTGGTCACGTAGTCGTCGGCGCCCATCTCGAAGCCGAGCACCTTGTCACCTTCCTCGACGCGGCCGGTAACCATGATGACGGGGATGGCCCGTGTCTCGGGGTCCTGCTTGAGGCGCCGGCATACCTCCCAGCCATTGAGCTGGGGCACCATGATGTCGAGCAGGATCAGCTCGGGTCTGGTCTCGCGGGCCCGCTTGAGCGCGTCCGCGCCGTTGGCCACGAGGACCACCTCGTAGCCTTCTTTGATGAGGTTGTAGCGAAGGAGCTCCGCGACATCCTGCTCGTCCTCGACCACGAGAACGCTCCCCCCGCGCTTGGGCGATGCGGACAGGAGGAACTGCGTGCTGCTGCGCCGCCGCGTGACCATTCCGGACTCTACCTCCCCCATGGCTCGTGTCGTCATGGTGGAAGTGTCGTCGAGCGGCGTTACAGGAGGATGACGGCGAGGTAAATCCTGCGTGAACCCACCGCCGTCGCGGCGACAGCTAGGTCGTGATCACTCCGCCTGCGCCGGTCAGGTCGTAGAGCCTCTCTTGCGAGCGGAGGGGAGGGCGTCCTTCTGCCTGTATCCGTACCGAGCTGCCGTTGGGCAGTATCCGGCGCGCCTTCACCGTGTCCGCGAGCTGGACCTCGAGGATCTCCCGCACCTGGGCCTGGAGCTTCGGGTCGAGCACAGGGAAGGCGATCTCGACCCGGCGGTCGAGGTTCCGGGGCATCCAGTCCGCGGAGGCGAGCAGATATTCCACCTCGCCCGCGTGCTCGAAGAAGAAAACGCGCGCGTGCTCGAGGTAGCGGTCGATGATGGAGATGACGCGGATATTGTCCGAGAGACCGGGCACCTCAGGGCGCAGGCAGCAGATGCCGCGCACGATCAGGTCGATTCTGACCCCGGCCCCGCTCGCCTCGTACAGCTCCTCGATCAGGCGGCGATCCACCAGCCCGTTCATCTTCGCGATGATCTGCGCGGGGCGCCCCGCGCGGGCGTGATCGGCCTCGCGCCGGATGCGCTCGATCAGTCCCTCGCGCAGGCTATCGGGCGAGAGAATGAGATGGTGAAAGCCGCGCGGGCGCGTGTAGCCGGTGAGGAGATTGAAGAGCTCGGTCAGGTCCTCGCCGAACGACTCCCGGCTGGTGAAGATCCCGATGTCGCCGTACAGCCCGCCCGTCCGGACATTGTAGTTCCCGGTGGCGAGATGGCAGTAGCGGCGAATGCCCTCCGCCTCCTGTCGAACCACCAGGCAGGCCTTGCAGTGGGTCTTGAAGCCCGCCACGCCGTAGACGACGTGAGCGCCCACCTCTTCCAGAGCGCGGGCCCAGCCGATATTCGCCTCTTCGTCGAAGCGCGCCTGCAGCTCCACGAGCACGGCCACTTCCTTGCCGTGCTCGACCGCGGTGCGCAGCGCGTGCGCGATGGGGGAGGCAGGGCTCACGCGGTAGAAAGTCATCTTGATCGCGAGCACCTTGGGATCGACGGCGGCCTCCCGGACGAAGCGGGTGACCGCATCGAAGGTGTGGTACGGGTGGTGCACGAGCACGTCACCCGCCCGGATCGCGCTCCAGATATCCGGCGCGCGCTCGAAGGCAGGAACGGGATGCGGGGGCAACGGCCGGTCCTTGAGCCGTGGGACATCCACCGCGGCGTAGAGTTGGAACAGATCGGAAAAGGCCGTGAAGCCCTCGCCTTCGTAGAGGTCTTCGGGGGCCAGCTCCAGCTCGTCGAGGAGCATCCGAAGCATATCGGTAGGCAGGTCCGCGTCGTACTGAAGCCGCACGGCCGCTCCGAGCCGCCGCTCGCGCACGCTTTCTTCGATGCTGGTGAGCAGGTCCTCGGGCCGGCCCTGGGGATGGAGGTCGGCGTCGCGCGTGACGCGAATCGCGTAGCTCGAAAGGATGTCGTATCCATTGTAGAGGCTCGGCAGATTGAGGCGGATCACATCCTCCAGCAGCATGAAGACGTACTTGCCACCCGGGTCCGGTAAGGCCACGAAGCGGGGAAGGACCTGGCTCGGAATGTGGATGACGGAGAGCGAGGTGTGGGGCAGCGTCGACGGCTTGGAGGACCGGATCGATGCCACCAGGCACATGGAGCGATTACCCAGGTAGGGGAAGGGATGGCCGAGGTCAACGGCCAGCGGCGTGAGGACGGGAAGCAGGGTGCGCCGGAAATACCCTTCGAGGAATCGCTGCTGCTCTTCGCTCGCCTCCTTGGGACGGAGGAGATGAATGCCTTCGGCGGCGAGAAGGGGCTGGATCTCCTCCAGAAAGCAGCGATGCTGCTCGTCCACCAGCTCGTGAACGCGCGAGACCACCGCCACCATCGTCTCCGCGGGGGTCAGCCCATCCGGCCCCGTGTCCTGATCGCCGGAGAGGATGCGGCGCTTCAGCTCGGCCACGCGCACCATGAAGAACTCGTCCAGATTCGAGCTGAAGATGGAGAGAAACTTCACCCGCTCGAGCAGGGGCACCTTCGGATCCTGCGCCTCTTCGAGTACCCGCTGGTTGAACTCGAGCCACGACAAGTCGCGATTGACGAACGCGTCTGGACCCATATCACCCTCGACCGTTGAACGTTTCGTGGAGGAGAAGCCCGTCCCGCACCCCTCGCGTGCACACCACGAGGGTCAGGTACCCGCCGAAGATCATGGCCTCTTCGATGACCATGGCTCCCGAGAGGATGATGTCCACGCGCTCCGCCTTGAGCCCGCGGATCTTCCGGCGCTTGCGCTGCGAGAGACCTTCCAGTCGCTCGCGGATCGCCGTGATGTCGGACTGCCGCATCTTCAAGCCGTGGCGGTGCTTGCGCTCCCCGGTATGCGACCGGAGATGGATGCTGGCCAGCGTGCGCACCGTGCCCCCTAGCCCCACCATCACCTCTCCGCGACCCGCGGGAGGCACGGCGCCCTGGAGATCTCTCCGAACCCGCATGCGGAAGGCCTGGAGCTCTCGCGGCCGGGGTCGCTGCTGGCGGAGGAACTGACCCGTGGTCCTCACCGCTCCCAGGGGCAGACTCGCGGTGGAGACGACCTTGCGATCCCTGACGCGGCTGAGCTGGAAGCTCGCCCCACCGAGATCCGCCACCACGCCGTCCTTGAACGACAGGCTGTCGAGCGCGGCATAGGCGCCGAACCGCGCCTCGTCCCGCACGCTGAGGATCCGCACCTCGATACCCTCCTTGCGGCGAAGCGGCGCGAGGAGCCGCTCCCGGTTGCGGGCTTCACGCACGGCGGATGTCGCTATCGCGACGACCCGCGGGCCCCACGCATCTCTGGAGTACCGCGAGAAGAACTTGTGTACGGCCTTGAGCGTCTCGTCGATCGCTTCCCGAGGCAGGATACCGGGTCGTCCGCCCCCGAGCCGCGTGGGCACGCGCTCCTCCACCAGCACCTTGTAGCCGGAATCCGGGACGATCCTCGCGAGCAGGAAGCGGACAGCCGTCGAGCCGAGATCGACGACGGCTACGAGCTCTGCCATCCGGCGGGCATCCTGTCCTGACCGTCCCAGCAGGTCAAGTTACGAAAAGATTACAAAGCGGCCTTGGAATTCAAATCGTATCACAGCCTTCGCCGGGCCAGGCGAGGCTACTCGCCGCCGAGAGATCTGAGAATTCGCGGCCTTAGGAACCAGAGGAGCCGACCGGGGGCCGTGGGACCATTGGGAAGGTCGACGAGGGCCGCCCCACCCTTTTTGAAGGGCAGCCGGCCGGCATCAGGAGCCTCCAGCAGGTGCGCCAGGACAGCCGAGAGGGCGGGCTCGTGGCCGACCATCGCCACCGTCTGGGCCGAGGAGACCTTCTGCAGCGCGGCGACAATTTCCTCCACGCCGTCATGGGCGAGGGCCGGCTCCGTCCGGGGCTCGACACGCCGGAACGCGCGGGCGGCTATCTCCGCCGTGGCTTTCGCCCGAGGCAGCGGGCTCGTGAGCAGGACATCAGGACGATCAGCGATGCGGGCGAGTCCCTTCGCCGCCGCCTCGAACTTCTTCTTCCCCTCCGGCGTGAGCGGGCGATCGTCGTCAGCGACTCCCGGAGTGCCCCGGGGCACCGCCGCGGCGTGGCGCACGAGCAAGAGCTTCATGGCAGCTGGATTATCGGCCAGATCCGATCCGAGAGCCACCCTCCCCGGCGTCAGGCCCTCAAGACACGAGTGGCGTAGCGAACCTCACGTCGTCAGCGTGTTGGCGAGGGGTCGCGCGGCTCCCTGGATCACCGCGAACAGGCCCTCCGCCATCCGGCGGTCATTCGTCACGCGCGGTACCTTGTGCTGGTCGCCGAGCCCGTCCTTCTCGCGCATCCAGCGAGAGAAGGTGCCCGGCGGCAGCGCGGTCACGCGCGGGGCAAGCATGCCCACCGGGCCCGAGCGCTTGGTGCGGTAGTCGGTGTTGAGAGCGATCAAGGTCTCGTCGAGGACGCGGACGAAGTCCTCGGGCTCGCGCGGGGGCAGGCGGAACTCCACGAGCCACTCGTGACCGCCCCGCGGCTCACCGGACGAGGGAAAGCGCGGCGCCACGGTGAACTCCACCACCTCGGCCTCCGTGCGCCGGCAGGCCCCGGTGAGCGCACGCTCGACCTCCTCCACGATCACGTTCTCGCCGAAGGCGTTGACGTAGTGGCGCGTGCGCCCGGTGATCACAAGCCGCAGCGGGTCGCGAGCGACGAAGCGGACCGTGTCTCCCAGAAGATAGGACCAGAGCCCGCCGGGAGTGGACATCACGACGGCATAGGGGCGGTGGAGCTGAATGTGCGCGACGGTGTGGCGCCGCGGCGTGGCGCTTCCCACGTCCTCCACCGGGACAAATTCGTAGAAGATTCCGTAGTCGAGCATCAGGGTAAGGCTGCCCGACGCTTCCGTCTGCACCGCCACAAAGCCCTCGCATGCCGGATAGACTTCGATCCGGTCCAGCCTTCGGCCCATCCACTCGTGGAAGACGGCGGCGTAAGGGGCGAAGGCCACGCCACCATGTATGAGCACGCGGAGCCCGGGCCAGCACTCGGCAAGGTCCCGCATTGGACGGCCCTCCGCCTGCCCGCGCCGTCCCACGCGCTCGAACAGAACGACCATCCAGGACGGCATCCCGGAAATGAGACGGAGATCCTGAGCAGCCACCAGTTCCGCGATGGCGTCGAGGGGGCGCTCCCAGTCCGCGATGCCCCCGATCTCCGGGCCAAGAGAGTAGCGTCCGCGGATACCCGGAGGCAGACGGCGCATGGTGAGACCGGAAAGGTCACCCAGCCGGCAGCCAGAGCCCACCGCCTTCAGCTCGGTGCTGCCGCCCAGGGACAGCATGGGCCGGCCGAACAGTTGCCGCGCTCCGACTCGCGAACAGGCGAGCAGGAGCGCATCCCAGCCGCCCTTGCGGTGTGAGGCGAAGGCCTCCGTCGTCACTGGGATGACTTTGCTCCCGCCGGTCGTTCCCGAGGTCTTGACCCAGTCGCGACAGAACCCGGGCCACGTAACCCCGCGCGCCCCCGCGACCGCGCGCTCCCAGAGCGGCTCGAAGTCCGCGTACTCGCGCACAGGCACACGCTCCTGATACTGCGCGACGGTCCGAATGGACCGGAAGGCGTGGGCCAGGCCGAACTCGGTATCGCCGGCCGACTTGAGGAGGGAACGAAGCGCCGCCTCCTGCACCTCGGCCGGCCGCCGCCAGAGCGCTTCGAGCCTCCGGCGCCGGCGGCCGGCGTACCAGTCGAACCCCGTCGCGACGGAGCGCGCGATCACCTCGCTCCTCCCGCCACGACCGCGCCGCGTCGGTCTTGGGTGTCGGCGAGCCAGTCGGCCACGGCAATGCTGAATCCTTCCGGCTGCTCGAGCATCGGCGCGTGGCCGCAGTTCGCCAGGAAGCACAGGCGGGAGTCCGGAAGGAGCGCGTGGAAGCGCTCGGCTACCTCCGGCGGAGTGATGCGGTCGTCTTTCCCCCAGACGAGGAGCACCGGGACTTCGATGCACGAGAGACGATCCTCGACGTTGTGGCGCTTGGCCGCCCGCGCGAAGCGGAGCACGCGGTGCGCCGAAGCGCGCGTGGTGACCAAGCGCCATGACGACTCGACCCACTCGGGCGTGACCAGGGGCGGGTCGAAGACGGCCTCTTCCAGCTTCTGGCGGACGTAGGTCTCGCTCGGGCGGTGTGGCACACCTCGGGTGTAGCCGCGCTCGAAGAGCCCCGACGACCAGGAGGGGTGCGGCGTCACGGGGGCGTCATGAAGCGCGGGGAGCCACGGTCGGTGCGTCGACCGGGGGCTTGGCTAGACCAGCTCGGGACGACCCTCCGCCTGCAGCACGGGCGGCGCCTGATGCCGCTTCTCGAGCATGCCCCATCGATAGGTCACGGATTCCGCGGCGACGAAGCCGCGGGAGAAGAGAAAGCCGCGGCGATTGGACTCGCGCTTGCGGGCCACCGCGATTTCGAGGCGCGCCCAGCCGCGCTCGGCGGCCAGACCCTTGGCGTACTGGATGAGGCGGTCGCCCACGCCACGGTCGCGCAGACCCTGCCTGACCACCAGCTCCTCGACACTGCCCACCCACCCCTGGAGCCGGAGGACGGGTCGCGCGGACAGTGCGAGCATGGCCACGATGCCGTGGTCGGCCTCTTCGGCCACGACGACCGCGTGTCGACGGTCGTCGAGCAGGGACCCAAGCATGGCCGCGAGAGCCGCGTCATCCACCGGGTACCCCAGCTGCAAGATGAGATCGGAGATCGCGGACACGTCGGCGCTCATTGCCGGGCGGATGGTCATGGTAGAGAGCATGGCGGGACTCTCGCCTGGTTCTGTGGCAGAGGTGTGACGACCCCATGAAGTGATGATGTCGTCCCCCCGGCTGCACATTGAAGAGCCCGATACCACGCCCGACTTGTCATTGGCAGAACCAATTTGACTCTATGGCTGCGCCCGATACCATTCGGGATGCCGCCGGTAACGGCGAGCCGACCAAAGGGGGATTCATGGACAGACGGACATTTCTCAAGACCGGGGCGACGACCCTGGCGACGGCAAGCCTTGCCCGACCGCTGACGGCGATCGGCGCCGAAACGAGCGGCGGAACGAAATGGCGTACTTTCGAGGTGAGGTCACGCCTCGAAATCATCCAGCCCTCGGGCGCCACGCGCGGATGGGTGCCCTTGCCGCTCATGCCGGATACCGACTATCAGAAGAGCCTGGGGCAGAGCTGGACGGGTAATGCGAGCGTCATGCGTGTGTTCCGAGACGAGAAGTATGGTACGGGCATCTTCTATGCGGAGTGGCCGGCCGGCGAAGCCGCGCCCGCCGTGGAAGTCACCACGCGCTTCGCCACGCGCGACCGCGCGGTGGACCTGGGCACGCCGGGCAATCCCGCTCCCGAGGACAAGGCGGTCCTCAAGAAGTATCTCGGCGGCACCAAGTTCATTCCTACCGACGGCATCGTGCGCAAGCAGGCGCTGGAGGTGACCAAGGGCGCCGCGACCGATGTCGACAAGGCCCGCGCCGTCTACGAGTGGATCGTCGAGAACACCTTCCGCGATCCCAAGGTTCGGGGCTGCGGTCTCGGGGATATCAAGGCCCTGCTCGAGACCGGCTACCTTGGGGGCAAGTGCGCGGATCTCAACGCCCTCTTCGTGGGCATGGTGCGCTCCCTCGGCGTCCCGGCCCGTGACGTCTACGGGGTGCGCGTGATCGAGTCCGCCGAGTACAAGAGCCTGGGCCGGGGCGGCGACATCAGCAAGGGTCAGCACTGCCGCGCCGAGTTCTACTCGGCCGCCTACGGCTGGGTACCCGTCGACCCTGCCGACGTACGCAAGCTGGTGCTCGAAGAGAACGGCGGCACGCCGCTCAGCGATCCCAAGATCCAGAAGGCGCGGGCCAAGCTCTTTGGTGGTTGGGAGATGAATTGGCTCGCCTACAACTATGCGGCGGACATCAAGCTGCCGAATTCTCCGGGCGATCAAATCGCCTTCTTCATGTATCCGCAGGCCGAGACGGCCAACGAGCGTCGCGACAGCCTCGACCCCGAGGCGGTCAAGTACAACCTCACCTCGCGAGAGATTCTCGGATAGCCCGCCGCTGGCGTTCCGCCTCACCGCTGCCCCCGGCTTTCCGGGGGCAGCCGCGCTTAATCGGGCTCGGAGTGTATTGAGGTTTCGTGAAGGCGCCATGACGATTCGACCCCAGGCTTGCCCGCACCCTGCCCTCGGTTGCATTCTGAACTTGGAGAATGCCGAGGCGGCTCGGCATACTGTGACCATGCGATCGACAACCATCGTGCATGCGGCAGGCGGCGTGATCTCGCGGCAAAGACGTAACGGCCGCGTGGAGGTGCTGCTCATTCACCGTCCGCAGCGCCGGGACTGGACCTTCCCCAAGGGCAAGCTCGAGAGCGGCGAGACCCACGAGGAATGCGCGCTCCGCGAGGTGGAGGAGGAGACCGGGCTCCGGTGCGCCCTCGGGCTCGAGCTGCCCAGCACCTCTCACACCGACGGCAAGGGACGGCTCAAGCTCGTGCGCTACTGGATGATGTACCCGACGGGTGGGGTGGCGGGACCGCGCAACGAAGTGGACGCCGTCCAGTGGGTCTCGATCGACCAGGCCGCCGGCATCCTCACCTACCCGCGCGATCGCGAGCTCCTCACGACGTTCGCCACCTTCCAGGGCCGAATCGCGGGGGCCGCCAGCTAGCCATCGGCGCGTCCCGCCCCTCCCCGAAAGTGACTTGTCCACCACTATCCACCGAGAAGTCCCCACCTCTCCCCAGCAACACAATATTTACGGTCCTGTAATACTCGCGCCACCAAACTTGGGGTATCTGGTAGCTCAAGGGCGCGTATTCCCGGGAAAGATGAAGACTCCCGTGGCTTCGCCAACGTGGACAACTCTCGACGATACGACACGGAGACATGACCGTCCCAGTGGCTTCGAGCGTTCCGGTTCGTTTCCGAGGCTGGGCGCGCCGGGACGCGGCGGCGTTCTATCTCACTGAGCTGGCGAAAGGCATTCTTTCCGGCGAGCTCTCCGTGCGATCGGGGCAGAACGAGATCGCGGTGGCCACGGCAGAGTTCATGACCCTCGACATCGAGGTGCGGCAGCGTAAGCGCGGGACGCGCGTCGACGTGAAGATCAAATGGCCGAAGCGGTCCTGACCCCCCGGGGCAGCGTGAAGCGCACCGTGGTCCCCTTCCAGAGCTCGCTCTCGATGTCGAGCTCGCCGCCGTGGGCGAGCACCAGGTGCTTGACGATGGCAAGCCCCAGACCCGTGCCACCCAGATCGCGCGAGCGGGCCTTGTCCACCCGGTAGAACCGTTCCGTGAGGCGAGGCAGGTCCGCCTTGGGGATGCCCACTCCCGTGTCCCGCACCACCACCTCGATCATTCCGCTCGCGTCCACGCGCCCTTCCACGGTGACCTGGCCGCCTTTGGGCGTGTACTTGACCGCATTGTCCACGAGATTGATAAGGATCTGGGACAGCCGGTCCCGATCCGCCAGCACCTCCGGCAGATCGGCGGGCAGTCGCGCTTCGACCTTCACCTGTCCCCCCGAGGCTCGCGGCGAGATGATCGCCACCACCGATTCCGCGATCTCGGCTATGGAGGTGGGCTCGAGGCGCAGCGTGACTTTCCCGAGCTCGATGTTCGACAGGTCCGTCAGGTCGTCGGTGAGGCGCCCGAGCCGCTCCGTGTGGCGGAAGACGATCTCGAGGAACTTGCGCGCATGCTCCCGCTCCTCGAGGGCGCCGTCGAGCAGGGTCTCGAGATAACCCTGGATGGCCGTGAGGGGCGTGCGGAGCTCGTGCGACACGTTGGCCACGAACTCCGTGCGCACCTGCTCGAGGCGCCGAAGCTCAGTGATGTCGTGGAGGATCATGACCACCCCGCGCTCGTCACCCGGGAACTTGAGGCCCACCGCATGGACCTGCAACACGCGCTCGGCCGGCCCCCCCAGCCTCACCTCGCGGCTCACCACGCCGCCGTCCATGGCCTCCCGGCCCGCCACGAGCACGTCGTGGAGGTTCACGTCCCGCACCACCTCGAGGAGCGGCCGACGCTCGACCCTCGCCGTGCCCAGGCCGAATATGCCTCGGGCGCGCTCGTTGATGAGGATGATGTGATCGTGCCCGTCCGTGGCGATCACGCCTTCGACCATGGCGTCCAGCACCGCCGTCGCCTTGGCCTGCTCCCGCTCCAGGTCGCCGATCTTTTCGCGCAGTCGCCCCGCCATGACATTGAGAGAGCGGCCGAGGGTGCCGACCTCGTCGGGGGAGCGGGCGGGAGCACGCACATCGAAGCGCCCCTCGCTCATCTGCCGCGCCACGTCCTGCATCTCGACCACGGGGCGGGTGACCCGACCGGCCACGAAGATGCCGATGCCGAGAGCGACGAGGAGGGCCACCGCCCCTCCCGCGAGGGCCGCGCTCCGGAGCGTCTCGTAGGAGGCTGTCACCGCGCTGATGGGCTCGGCGAGGCGAAGGACGCCCAAGACCCGGCCGCTCTGGTTCAGAGGTAGGGCGACGTAGATCAGCGGCGCGTCCAGGGTGACGGAGCGACGAACGGAGCTGCCCACGTGTCCCTCGAGCGCGGCCCGCACCTCGGGACGGTCGGCGTGACTGTCCATGGTGGCCACGGCCTCGCCAGGTCGCTCGGAGTCGGCAAGCACCCGGCCGTCCGGGGCGATGAGGCTCACCCGCATTCCCGTCGCCCGCGTGGCGCGCTCCACGAACCCCTGAAGCGCTCGAGGAGGCGCGCCGGGCTGAGCGGTGGTGAGCGCCTCGTCGTGAAGCACCCGTCCGGCCACGGTCAGGCGCGATTCCAACACCTCGATGGCCACCCGCTCCAGCGCGCGCGAGAGATAGAGGCCGGCCGCGATCAAGGAAACGGCCACGAAGCCCACGAGGGTCAGGGTCAGCTTGAGCGCGATGCGGCTCCGAAGGGCGTGGATGAGGCCCCGGGCCATCATCGCGCATCCGGCTCGAAGCGATAGCCCACGCTCTTCACGGTCAGGATGCGCCGCCCTTCCGCGCCGAGCTTTACGCGGAGACGGCGGACGTGGACATCCACCGTGCGCGACTCGACCTCATCGGCGCGCGAGTAGTCCCACACGCGGTCGAGCAGGAATTCGCGCGAGAGCACGCGCCCGCGCGCCTCGACGAGCGCGCGCAGGAGATCGAACTCTTTGGGGGTGAGGGCCACCGCCTCGCCCCCCACCGACGCCCGGTGAGTGCCTGGATCGATCGTCAAGGCGCCGAACGTCATGGGGACGGCGTCCCCCAGGGGCCGGCTCCGCCTCAGCAAGGCGTGCACGCGGGCGAGGAGCTCCTTCGGGGAAAAGGGCTTCACGACATAGTCGTCGGCCCCCAGCTCGAGTCCCACCACACGATCGATCTCGTCGGCCTTCGCGGTGAGCATCAGGATGGGCAGGGTCGCTGTCGTCTGTTCCTGACGCAGCCGGCGGCACACTTCGAGTCCGCTCATGGCTGGCAGCATGAGATCGAGGAGGACGAGATCCGGCGGGGACTGCCTCACCTGGAGAAGCGCGTCCTCCCCGCTCCCCGCCGTCGATACCTGATAGCCGTCGCGCTGCAGGTGAAGCACGATCAGATCGCGGATGTCCCGCTCGTCCTCCACGATGAGCACACGGCTGGCCATGCCGGCCTCATCTTACCAGCGCCGTGTCTCCCCCAGCTTGAGGATCCAGGCCCGATCGGGCGCGAGGGCGCGCCGCGACGCCTCGACGAGCATGCGCGCGGGCGGCTCGTCCGGCGGCTCTTCCGCGAGGTCGAAGGTGCCCCAGTGGATGCCTACCAGCGTGGCGCCGCGCAGGTCCTCGTGCGCCTGCACGGCCTCCTCGGGCGTGAGATGGACGAAACGCATGATGGAGGGCGGCAGGTAGGCGCCGATGGCCATGGCGGTGAGATCGAAGGGGCCGAGCCGCTCGCCGATCTCACGGAAACCGGCGAAGTAGCCCGTGTCGCCGCTGAAATAGAAGCGCCGCTTGGACCCCACCACGGCCCACGGTGCCCACAGGCGCGTGTTGGCGTCCCCCGGGCTCCGTTGGGAGAAATGCTGGGCGGGGGTGCAGACGATGCGAAGCCCCCGCTGCTCCACGCTGCCCCACCAGTCGAGCTCGACCACCCGGGAGATCCCCTGCGCTTCGAACCAGGCCTTGAGACCGAGGGGCACGACGAACACGGGGTCGTGGGCGGCCGCGAGCCGCGTCACCGTGCCGAGATCGAGGTGATCGTAGTGATCGTGGGAGATCAGGACCACGTGAATGGGCGGCAGATCTTCGAAGGCGAGGCCCGGCGGCTGCAGCCGCTTCGGTCCTGCCCAAGACAGCGGGCTCGCGCGCTCGCCCCAGTGAGGATCGGTGAGGAGATTGGTCCCCTCCAGCTGGACGAGCACGGTGGCGTGGCCGATCCAGGTGATGGTGGGGGCCGAGACGTTGGCGCGCAGCGCGGCGCCGTCGCTCGCCACGCGCGGGACATCGCTGGGGCGGGCGGCGGCCCAGGCGCGACTCCACATGAACTTGAAGCGGGCGGCCGCGGAGGCTCTCTGGAACGCGGGGTCGGTATTCCGGAAGCCGCCCTCAACATGGTGCGCGGGCTGGCCGGGTATGGGTTCAGTCCCTACGGCGGCGCACGCGGTGGCCAGAACGACAAGCAGCATCGGCCGCGCGTAAGGACGCACGGGATCTGAGTCTACTCCGAAGAGCGGCGGTGGGCGACCGCGCTCAGCCCGTCTTGACTCCGTGCCCGTTCGCGCGCGCTGCCGGGAGAAGCCCGAGGAGGCGCAATCGCTTGCGGAGAGTGTTGCGATTGATCCCGAGGAGGCGGGCCGCCTTGAGCTGATTGCCCGCCGACAGCTCCAGCGCCTGGCGCAGAAGTGGCATCTCGACACGCGACATGACCGCCCGGTACAGGCGCCCGCCTTCCGATGTCGCGGCATCGCGCACGACCGTCGGGAGGACGGTATTCAGCAGCCGGTCGAACTCCTGGACTTCAGCCCTGACTTCCATGCCCGCTCCTTTCGAGCCGCCTCCCCGTTGAAGCGAGTCTCTCTCCCTGCGGCTAGAACTCCTTGTAGTGGAGGAACTTCGCGTCGATGGTGATCACACCGCGCTCCCCCTTCTTCTCGAGCGTCACCTTGCAGTCGATGGCCGAGAGGATGCCGTCACCCCACAGCTCGTTCGAGCGCTCCCGGAGGGCATCTCCATAGACTCCGACCAGCTCCATGAGCCGGTACTTGAAGGGGTCGGTGGTGAGGGGAAAATCGGTGCGGAGGGGCATGGCGGTGGTGGCCATGGCCGTGTCCGCGTCGATGCCGAGAGCCTGGGCGAGCTGCTTGGCCTCCTCCGCGTTCAGACGATGCTGCCCGTGGAGGGCGGCCGCGATGTACATCGTATCCTTGCTGCCGATGGCCTTCCCCAGGTCGTCGTAGGAAAGGCCCTTCGCCTCGCGGGCCTGCCGGATCTTCTGGAGCGCCGCTGCCCGGTCCATTGCTTGCCTCCTTTCAGCGTGGGGAAACGAGTTCGTGGGCGTGGAGCGCGCCTGCCGCCAGGGCCTGCTCCTGGAGGTACCGGGAGCGCTCGACGAGGAAATGGATGATATGGCTCCGCAGCCGCCCGTACTCCGGCTCGTCGATGATGTCGGCCCGCGAGCGTGGGCGCGGCAGCTTGACCTCCACGATCTCGGCCAGGCGTGCCTCCGGGCCATTGGTCATGAGGGCGATGCGGTCCGAGAGCAGGATGGCCTCGTCGACGTCGTGGGTGACCATGAAGACGGTATTCCGCGAGGCCGTCCACATCCGGACGAGCTCTTCCTGGATCACCCCGCGGGTGAGGGCGTCGATCTGGGCGAACGGCTCGTCGAGAAGCAGGACTTTCGGCTCGGTGGCGAAGGCCCGCGCGAGCCCCACCCGCTGCTTCATGCCGCCCGACAAGGCCGCCGGCCGCTTGTTCTCCGCCCCCGTGAGCCCGACCATCTCCACGTAGCGTCTGACGCAGTCGTCGACCTGGGCCCCCGACCACGAGGCATAGGCCGAGCGCACGGCCAGGCGCACGTTCTGCGCCACCGTCATCCAGGGCATGAGCGAGAAGTTCTGGAAGACCACCATGCGATCCATGCCGGGGCCCCGGATCTCGCGGCCCTCGAGCACGACACCACCCTGCGATGCCGTCTCCAGCCCCGCGATGATGTTCAGGATGGTGCTCTTCCCGCAGCCCGAATGGCCGACCATGGTGAGGAACTCGCCCCGCTCGACTCCGAACGCCACGTCGCGGAACACGCACACCTCCCCCGCCCCGTCGGGGTTGGGGAAGTGCTTGGTCACGTGGTCGAGCTCGAGGAAGGCCATGGCCTAGTCCGAGTACGCGACCAGCTTGGCGACCCGGCCGAGACCGAAGTCGAGGAGGACGCCGACCATACCGATGGCGAAGATGGCGAAGATCACGCTGTTGAGGGCGAGGTTGTTCCATTCGTTCCAGACGAAGTACCCGACGCCCGTGCCGCCGATGAGCATCTCCGCGGCTACGATGGCCACCCACGCGCTGCCGATCGAGATGCGCAATCCCGCCAGAATGGCCGGCGCGGCCGCGGGCAGGATCACCTGGAAGAAGCGGCGCGGCCAGGAGAGCTGGAGGAGCCGCGAGACATTCAGGTAATCCCTCTTGATGGAGCCCACGCCGAAGGCCGTATTGGCCATGGTGGGCCAGAGCGAGGAGACGAAGATCACCAGCACCGCGGCCTGTCCCGCGTTCTTGAGCGTATAGAGGAAGAGCGGCATCCAGGCCAGGGGCGAGATGGGCTTCATGATCTGGATGAACGGGTTGGCCGCCTTGAAGAGCGCGGGCGACGAGCCCAGCGCGACGCCCACCAGGATGGCCACGACCGATGCGCAGAGGTAGCCACCCATCATTCGCACCAGGCTGTAGCCCAGCTGAAGCCCGAATCCCTTGTCGTTGGGCCCGCGGTCATAGAAGGGGTCGGCGAGCATGACCCACGCCGTCTGGGCTACCGCCACCGGCCCGGGAATGCCCGCGGCCTTGGCCCCTTTGCCTCCCGGGCCCGCGATGATCTGCCAGACCACGAGAAAGGTCGCGAGCAGCACGAGGCTGTAGACCACCGTCCTCAGCCGCTCTTGCCGGGTGGGGGTCACCACCTCACCCCCGCTTGATGGGGAAGCCGGCCAGGTACTCCGCGGGCTTCGAAGGATCGAAGGTCTTCTGCTTGCCGATGAGGAACGTGTGGGTGACGGCATTCTTCTCCGGCGCCTTGTAACCGAGCGACTTCATCACCTCGCGGCACTGGTCGGCGAGGAAGACCTGGCTCGCTACTTTCTGGTAGTCCACGTCACCCTTGATGTACCCCCACCGCTTCATCTGCGTGAGGATCCACACCGCCATCGACTGGTAGGGAAAGGGATCGAAATCCACTCGATCGGGCACGTTCATCTTCTGGCCGAGACCGTTGTCGAACTGTCCGGTCAACACCGCCTCCACGACCTCCACGGGCTGATTGAGATAGTTGCGCGGAGCGATGGCCGCGGAGATCTCCTTGCGATTCTTCCTGTCGTGGGCGTACTCTGTCGCGTCCACGATGGCCCGGAAGAGCGCGCCGAAGGAATTCGGCGCGCTCTCCGCGAAGTCCCTGCGGGCGGCGAAGGCGCAGCAGGGATGCCCCGGCCAGATGTCCTTGGAGAGCATGAAGATGAACCCCTCGTTCTCGTACACCGCGCGCTGGTTGAAGGGGTCCGGCCCGAGATAGCCGTCGAGATTTCCCGCGCGGAGGTTGGCCACCATTTCCGGGGGCGGCACCGCGCGAATCTGGATGTCCTTGTCGGGGTCGAGGCCCGCCTCGGCCACCACGTAGCGGAGCAGAAAATTGTGCATGGAATAGTCGAAGGGCACGCCGAACTTGAAGCCCTTGAACTCCGCCGCGCTCTTCACCGCCTTGTGCTTGTTGGCGAGGGTGATGGCCTGGCCATTGATGTTTTCCACGGCCGGCATCACGTACGGCACCTCCTGCGAGCCGACGCCCATGCTGATGGACAGCGGCATGGGCGAGAGCATGTGGGTGGCGTCGCTCTCCTTGTTGATCGAGAGGTCGCGGATCATGGCCCAGCTCGACGCCTTCACCACCTGGGCATTCAGCCCGTGCTTTCTGTAGAAGCCCATGGGCTCGGCCATGATGATCGGCGTGGCGCAGGTGATGGGGATGAAGCCGATCTTGAGGTCCTTCTTCTCGGGCGGGCCGAGCTTGGCCTGGGCCAGAGCCTTGGCGGCTCCCATCGGGAAGACGTCGGCAAGGATCGCCGCCGCCGTTCCCGCCCCTACGACCTTGAGAAAGTCCCTGCGGCCGCCGAACACGGCATGCTCGACCGAGCGTTCGACCAGCCCGTCGATCAGGGCCTCGCTACTCTCTGGCCTGTCGGCCATCGGCTCCTCCCCTTGGTGTGCTTCCCGGCACCACTCCGGGAGAGGACAGAGCAAACCCTGTGCCTCACGACCGCACCAATCAAATCACACAGTTCAAACGGGGAGGTGCTGGGGTGCGGCTCCCGGTGCCCACGACGTGAGCAAACCCGCCTCTATCGTGAGCATAGGGTGAGCGCTGGTGAGCGCCATCCCTGCCTACGTCGTGGGCATGAACGAGACGTGGGCGCTGACGACGCGCCAGCCCTCGGGCATGCGCACCCACGTCTGACTCTGACGGCCGTGCCTGCCTGACTCCACGCGGTGATACTCCGTATTGGCCGTCGCGAGGTCACGCCCGAAAGTCGTGATGACGGTGTTCGAGAGGACCCGCCGGAGGTCCGCCTTCGGGCGGGCGAGGCGCGAGGCATGGATGGCCTCGTAGCCGTAGGCATTGTCGGTGAGCGAATAGCGGATCACGCGGGGATCGTTCCAGAACGACCCGTCGAGCACGTCGACATCGTTGGCGTTGATCGCTTTCTCATAGCGCTCGAAGGCGGCCTTCACCTCGATCACCACGTCGGGGATATTGATCTCCATGGCTCTCATCTCTCCGTGGTTGAGGCAGGGGCCGAGTGGAGGACACCGTCGCGCTCGAGGCCTGCGATGTCCGGATCCGCATATCCGAGGTCGCGGGCGATCTCCCGATGGTGCTCGCCGAGGGAAGGCGCACGCTCCACCTTGATTACCTCGGCGCCGAGCGCGGCCGGGCACCGAGCGGCATCGGTCAGGCCACGAACTGGGAGGCGCCCACGACCCGGACGCCGCGGAGGGGCAACGGGAGAGCGGCCACGCTCAGCCGGCGATGTGGGCGGCTGCGACGCCGTCGCGCTCGAGCACGGCGGCGACCCGGAAGAGAGCGGCCTCATTCCACGGCGCGGCGACGAGCTGGACACCGAGGGGAAGCGGGCCGGCGCCGGCTACCGGGACGGAGATCACAGGGAGGCCGATAAAGGAGAGCGGCTGAGTGTAGAGGCCGAGCATGGGCCGCGCCGGCACCTGATCGCCGGCGACCGTGATCGTGTCCTGGCCGATCCGCGGGGCCGGGAACGGCGTGGTGGGCGCCAGCAGCACGTCTACTTCACGGAAGATCTCGCGCACCCGCTCCCTATACCATGCGCGGAAGCGCTGCGCACGGACGTAGAGGGCGGCGGGCACGAGCGCGCCGGCGAGGAAGCGGTCGCGGGTCATCGGATCGAAATCCATAGGGCGGCTCTTGAGGTCCTCCATGTGGAGGCTGGCGCCCTCCGAGGCCGTGATGACCGTGGCCGCCGCCCGGGCGCGGTCGTTCTCGGGAATCGTCACGCGCCGCACGGCGCCGAGAGCCTTGGCCACTCTCTCGACGGCGGCGAAGACTTCCGGCTCACCCCGCGAAGCGAAGTGCCCGTCGGCCACGGCCATGCGGAGATCGCCCGTCCCCTCCTCGAGCCGGGGCAGGCAGGGATCGACCGGCCGAGCTGCGCACACGGGATCGACCGCATCGGCTCCCTGCATCACGTCGTAGGCGGCGGCCAGATCGCGCACCGACGTGGTCAAGGGACCCACGTGGTCAAAGCTGATGCCGAAGAGGGCCGCACCGGCGCGGGAAAGCCGGCCATAGGTGGGCTTGAGCCCGAAGACTCCGCAGAGAGCCGCGGGGACGCGAATAGAGCCATTGGTGTCGGTCCCCAGAGCCAGCGGCACGAGGCCCGCCGCCACGGCGGCCCCTGATCCGCCAGACGAGCCGCCGGCCACGCGCGCCGGATCATGCGGATTCCGCGTGGGCCCGTAGTGAGAGTTCTCGGTGGTGAAGCCGAACGCGTACTCGTCCATGTTGAGCGCGCCCAGGAGCACGGCACCCGCGCCACGCAGCCTCGCCACCACCGTGGCGTCTCGCGTGGCCTGGGGGCGCCCGGCGTTGATCTTCGATCCGGCGAGCGTGGTCAGGCCGGCAACGTCGAGGAGATTCTTGACGGCGAAGGGCGCGCCCGCGAGCAGGCCGGGCTCCCGGCCCGTCGCGAGCGAAGCGTCCACGGCTTCGGCGTCGCGCAGGGCGCTCTCTGCCAGCACGGCGGTGAAGCAGTTGAGCAAAGGATTGCGCGCGCCCACTCGATCGAGGGCCCGGGCCGTCACCTCGCGCGCCGTCACGCGGCGGTCTCGTATGTCGGCGGCGATGCCGAGGGCGTCCGCCGGCGTCACGGCTCGAAGACCGGGGCCGTCTCCGTGTCGCCCACGGGGAAATCTCCGAGGAACGCACCGGCCGCGAGGAGCCCGGCCAGGCTCCGGGTGACGCCCTCCCGGCATTCGGGGGGTATGCGCAGGCCGAGGAGCGGAGCGGCTTCGTCGACATACCGGGCGATATCGGATAGCGAGGGAGATGGCCGGGAGGATGGCTCCGGGGTCACGCTCATGTCAGGTGACAGGCCGACAGGTGCGCGCCCTCGACGGAGCGCAGGAGCGGCATTTCCCGCGCGCATCGCTCGACGCCGTCCGGACAGCGCCCGTAGAAGCGGCAGACATTAGGGTCGGGATCGATGGGGCTACGCGGCTCGCCCGACAGGCGGATACGCCGTCCGGTGCCCGGAGCGCCCGGCTCCGGTACGCAGGAGAGCAGGGCGCGGGTGTAAGGATGCCGCGGCCGCTCGAAGACTTCGTTGACGGCTCCCATCTCCACGATGCGACCAAGGTACATCACCAGCACACGGTCGGCGAGGAGCCGCACCACGTTGAGGTCATGAGAGACGAAGAGATAGCTCATGCCGAGCCGGCGGCGCAGCCCCTCGAGGAGCTTGAGGATGACGGCCTGCACCGACACGTCGAGCGCGGAGGTGGGCTCGTCGAGCACGAGGAGGCGCGGCTCGAGCGCCACCGCCCGCGCTATGCCCACCCGCTGCTTCTGCCCCCCCGAGAGCTGATGCGGGTAACGCCCGAGCAGCTCACGCGGCAGGCCGACCATGTCGGCCAGCGCGTTCACGCGTTCTGTCATCTCGCCTGCTCCGGCGCGTCCGCCGAGGCGTCGTATCGGATCCGCGATGGTGTCGAAGGCGGTGAAGCGCGGGTTGAGGCTATCGGTGGGATCCTGGAAAACCATCTGGATCAGTGCCCGCTGGGGCATGCGCGCGAAGCGGTCGGCGGGCACGGTGCCGATATCATGGCCGTCGAACCAGATGCGCCCGTCCGAGGTGTCGGACAGACGTGTGATGAGCTTGACGAGGGTGGACTTGCCACAACCGGACTCGCCGACCAGCCCCACACATTCCCCGCGGCCAATGGAGAAGGAGACGTCGTCCACGGCCTCGAGAAAGTGCTCGGAACCGCGTGGAGCACCCTTCACCGTCACGGGAAAGCGCTTGCTGACACTGGCCACCTCCAGCAGCGTGTCCATCAGAGCGGCTTCCAGCAGGCGACGGTGCGGTCAGGGCCCATTTCCTGGAGGGGCAGCGGCTCCTCGCAGAACGGCGCGTAGCGCTCGCAGCGCCTGCTGTAGCGGCAGGCGGGCAGCTCGCCGCGGAGATCGGGCAGGCCGCCGGGAATCGCCGCCAGCTCCTCGAGCAATGCGCCGGGGCCCGGGGTGGCCGCGATGAGCTTGGCCGTGTAGGGATGGCGCGGGCTCGCGAAGAGCTCGGCGGTGGGGGCGGACTCGACCACGTGACCGGCGTGCATCACCACGATGCGCTCGCAGTGTAGGGCGGCCAGCCCCAGGTCGTGCGTGATGAGGAGGGTGGCCATCCGCTTCGCCTGGGCCAGCTCGTCGATCAGGTCCATGATGGCGGCCTGCGTGGTCACATCGAGGCCCGTGGTCGGCTCGTCGGCGATGAGGAGCGCGGGCCCGCAGGCGAGGGCAAGCGCGATCATGACCCGCTGGCACATCCCGCCCGAGAGCTCGAAGGGATAGGCCCAGTAGCGCCGTTCGGGATCGGGAATCTGCACCTGCGCGAGGAGCTCCACCGCCCGGCCCCTGACCTCTCCGCGCTTCACCCCGCCGTGACGAAGCAGCACGTCGCCGATCTGCCTGCCCACCTGCCGGATGGGATTGAGGGCGGTGCGCGGATTCTGAAAGATCATCGAGAGATCACGCCCCCGGCGAGCTTCGAGCTCCGATTCGCGGGCGGCCACCAGGTCGACGCCGTCGAAGGCAACCCGGCCGCCGGTGATGCGGGCCGCCGGATCCAGGATGCGCATGATGGCAAACGCCGTCACCGACTTGCCCGAGCCGCTCTCCCCCACCACGCCCACCGTCTCGCCCCGGCGAATATCGAAGCTCACGCGGTCGAGCGCTCTGACGAGGCCGTCGCGGGTGCGGAACTCCACCGAGAGGTTCTCCACCGACAGGAGGGGCGCGGCGGCGGCCATCACGTCCGCCGGCGTGGGTCGATGAGGTCGCGCAGGCCGTCGCCCATGAGGTTGAAGCAGAACACCGCCAGCATGAGAGCGAGCCCGGGGAATAGCGCTATCCACCATTCGCCGGACAGAATGAAGGACGCTCCTTCGGCGACCAGGATGCCCCACTCCGGTGTGGGGGGCCTGACCCCCAGGCCGATGAAGGCGAGGCCCGCGGCATTGAGCATGGCCCAGCCGAGATTGAGCGAAGCCTGGACCATCATGGGCGGGAGGCAATTGGGATAAATGTGGACGGCCAGCACCCGCATCGTCCCGTTGCCGGACAGCCGGGCCGCCTCTACGAAACCCGCCTCGCGCCGCACATTCGCCTCGGCCCGGGCCATGCGGGCGTAGAAAGGCAGGTTGATGATGGCAGTGGCCAGGATGACGTTGAAGACCGAATTGCCCAGCGCGGCCACGATTCCCATGGCGAGCACGAAGAGCGGGAAGGCCATGATGGTGTCGCTGATGCGCGAGACGATCCGCTCCGTCCAGCCGCCGAAGACGCCCGCGCACGCCCCGGCGAGGCTGCCCGCGGCGAAGGACAGCGCCACCGCCGAGAAGGCGATGGCCATGTCGAGGCGCGTGGCCACCACGACCCGGCTCAGCATGTCCCGTCCAAGCTGGTCGGTCCCGAACCAGTGGCGCGCCGAGGGCGGCTTGAGGGTGCTCGCCGTATCGCTCTTGAGGGGATCGTAGGGGGCGAGGGCGGGGCCGAGAAGGGCGAGGAGGAGCAGGATCAGGAGCATGGAGAAGGCGACGAGGGTGATGGGATTCTCCGTCACCACGTAGCGAGCGTGGCGGAGGGCCGCCGCCGTCACGCTTCTATCCTCACCCGCGGATCGATGAGGCCGTAAAGGATGTCGATGGTGAAGTTGAGCAGGACATAGAGCGTGGCCATGATGAGGATGAAACCCTGCACCGGGGCATAGTCCGAGGCGAGGAGCGACTCCAGAGCGAAGGATCCGATGCCGGGCCACGCGAACACCTTCTCCACCAGCACATTGGCCCCGAGCATGAAGGAGAAGATCATGCCGAGGGTCGTCACCACCGGGAGCATGGCGTTACGAAAGCCGTAGGTCCACAAGACGGTCCGGCGCGAGAGGCCGCTCGCGCGCGCGGTGCGGATGAAGTCGCTCCCGAGCACGCCCAGCATGGAGGCCCGGGTCATGCGGGCCAACGGCGCCATGACGAAGAGAGCCATGGTCACCGCGGGCAGCGCGAGCTGCCTCAGGCACGCCCGGAAGGTCTCGAAGTCGCGGGCGATCAGCGAGTCCAGGAGGTAGAAGCTGGTGACCCGGGGCGGCGTGGGGAAGAGCGAGTCGAGGCGGCCCGTGGGCGAGGGCGACCAGCCGAGCAGGTAGTAGAAGACGTAGACGAGCAGTATCCCCGTGAAGAACGTGGGCAGCGAGACGCCCGCGGTGGTGAGGACACGCACCGCCTGGTCTACCCACGAGCCGGGCTGGGTGGCGGCGAGCACGCCGGCGGGCACGGCGACGGCGACGGCGAGGAGGAGGGCGCTGAGGGTCAGCTCGAGCGAAGCGGGAAGCCGCGCGAGCATCTCGGCGCGCACCGGCTGTCCCGTGGTCACGGACTGCCCGAGATCGCCGCGGGCGAGGTCACGAACGTAAACGGCGAATTGCTCGGGCAGGCTCTTGTCGAGGCCGAGCTTGACCCGCACCTGCTCGATGGCCTCTTTGGTCGCGGCATTCCCGGCAAAATACGCGGCGGGGTCACCGGGCAGCGCGCGCATGAGACAGAACGTCACCACCACGACCCCGGCCAGCCCCGGGGCGGCGGCGGCCAGGCGCCTCGAGAGCAGCCTGAGGAAGGACGCCCGCATCGGAGATCTCCCCCTCCGCGCCCGGGGAGAAGAAGCCTCTCTTAGCTCTTGGCCAGCTGGCGGAAGTCCAGCTGGATGTGGAACCAGTACTGGTAGCCGACGATGTTCTTCTGCATCGCCACGTCGAGGTAGAGCTGCACGAAGGGCAGCCGCGGCACGTCGCGCATGGCCACTTTCTGCATCTCGCGCACGTCGTCCGCGTACTTCTTCTGGTCCGTCTCGAAGCGCGCCGAGTCTATCCACTTGTCCATCTCGGGATTCACGTACGAGCTCACGTTGAAGGTCGCATTCTGCCCGTGGTAGTTCCAGAAGAAGAAGTACTCGGGATAGTTGAGCCAGCCCCCGAACTGGTCCACGAAGAGGGGCATCTCCTTCTTGCCCTGGTTGGCCCGCCAGTTGGCCGCGGGCACTTTCTCGATGGTGGTCTTGATGCCGATCTGCCCGAGCGCCTCCTGGATGAGGACAGCCGTCGGCTCGTCGGTGGTGGCGCGGCCCGCGTCGAGATAGAGCGGCGTCTCGAAGCCGTTGGCGTAGCCCGCCTCGGCCATGAGCTGCTTCGCCTTCGCCACATCGCCCATCTTGTACGGATAGAGCTTCGGGTCGTAGCCGAAGGTATTGCTGGCCACCGGCGTGGAAAGGAGGATGCCGCGACCGAAGAAGGCAGTGGAGAAGATCTTCTCGTAGGGCAGCACGGAGGCCACGGCCTGCCGCACCTTGAGATTGTTGAAGGGCGGCTTGACCACGTTCATCCCGAGATAGCGGTGCGAGTTCTCGATGGGAATGCCCGTGACCTTCAGCTTGTCCTCTTTGGCGATCTCGGAGAAGTCCTTGGGGGGAAGGTCGAACGAGATGTCGGCGTCACCCTTCTCGAGCATGGCACGCCGGGTTCCCGCCGACGGGATCTCGCGCACGATGATCCGACGGATCTTCGGCAGGGGCCCGGACTTCCAGTCCTCGAATCGCGCGTAGACCGTCTCCTGTCCCGGCCTCCAGCTCTCGATCCTGTAGGCGCCCCCGCCCGCGTCGTTCTGCTTCACCCATTCGACCGCCCAGGGATCTTGGGCCGTGGCATGCTGCTTGGCGAGCTTGGAGTTGATGATGACGGCCACCGGCACGCCCAAGTCCGGCATGCTCAGCTTGTCCTTGCGCACGAACTTCACCCGGAAGGTGTAGTCGTCCACCACCTCGAACTGCTCCGGCTTCTCCAGCGAGCCCGCCTTCATCTGGAAGGTCGGGAAGCCGCCCACCGTCACCGCCCGGTCGAAGGACCACTTCACGTCGTGGGCGGTCACGGGCGAGCCGTCGTGAAACTTGGCGTCCTTGCGAAGCTTGAAGGTCACCGACATGCCGTCCGGCGCCACCTGCCAGCTCTCGGCAAGCTCGGGCTTGAGCGAGGCGTAGTCGTACATCTTGCTGCCGTCCTTCAGGGTCTTCGAGCCGAAGGTGAGGAGCCGGTCGTAGATATTCCACGACGACTGGTAGCTCGGCCGGTTCGCGCCGGGCGCGTGGATATCCAGCATATTCGGTCCGACCTCCGTGACCACGACCAGCGTGTCGGCCCGGCCCTGAGCCTGCACTACGCTCGGCACGGCAAGGAGACTGGCCACGAGGCCCAGCAAGAGAGCCTTGGTGCAGCGCATGCGCTTCTCCTCTGACATGGGGAGGTGACGTCGGACGAGTGCTCTGGGTATAGCAAGGGCGAGGCCAGCGCCCCCGCCACGCGATATCAGCTAGTTGGCGGGAAGACACGTGAGCCCCGGCGCGGCGGTGCCCGAGGAACGGGCAGCCACGCCTACATCTTGCGCATGAGCTGGGGCGGCAGCCCCCACAGCCAATCGCGGCAGCAACCCCAGGCTGCCTCGATGGTCCGCTGCATGGCGGGCGCCGACGGCGCCAGGACACGGACGAGGGCACCCCCACGAGCGAGCGCTGTCACTCCGGTGCGGGACTCGATGTTCCTCGAGGCGAGATTTTCTCCGAGCGCTCCTGCCAGACCGGCGAGTCGGGGATGCGCAGGCGCCACACAGAGGACACTCGCGACGTAGGCCAAGCCCTCCGTGCCGCCCAGGCCACCCCACCCGCGCGCGCCGTGCAGGACGAGGCGATCCTTGAAGAGGAGGCCTTCGGTGTCTCTCACGGTGATGCTGCTGTCGAGGAGGTCGAAGAGCCAGGCCTCGCCCCTCGCGGGCCGTCCGACTGACCATGCGTCGCACAGGACGGCGGAGGCGCCGGGGGCCAGATCAAGGTCGATACTTTGGATGAATCGCGCGCCCGGCGATGGAATGACGTGGTCGGGCATGTACTCGAGTCGCGCGCCGTCACCCACGCGCACCGTCACGCACTGCCGCGAAGGCGACCCCGCGCTCCGGTACACCCGGGTGGCGCTGGGCGTCGAGAGACAGACCTGGCTGCCCGCGCCGAGATCGACGCGCGTCTCGAGACGATCGCCACCCAGCACACCCCCGGTAGGATTCAGGAGGAAGAGCGTGAGAGATCCCGTTCCGTCCAGGTCCATGGGCTCGAGAGCCTGGAGAGGCAGCGTGAAGCGTCGGCCGGTGAGGACGGTGCGGCCGCGGCGGCGCTCGAAGGCGAGGCCGAGGAAGCCGTCGCGCCCGGTGCGCCCGGGTGGCGACGCCTCAGGACTCGAAGAGCAGCTCGCGCCGGATCCAGTCCACCACGAGGTCGGCGCCCGTCCCGTCCCGGAGATTGGTGAAGACAAAGGGCCGGTCTCCTCTCATGCGCTTGGAGTCCCGCTCCATCACGCCGAGGTCGGCGCCCACATAGGGCGCGAGGTCGATCTTGTTGAGTGTGATGCCGGGGCCGCCCTTGCGCGGGATCTTCTCTCCTTCTGCCACGTCGATGACGTAGATGGTCGCGTCCACCAGCTCGGGGCTGAAGGTCGCGGCGAGGTTGTCGCCGCCGCTCTCCACGAACAGCATCTCGAGGGCAGGAAACCGGCCCATGAGCTTGTGCGCGGCCTCCAGATTGACGGAGGCGTCCTCGCGTATCGCCGTATGGGGGCAGCCGCCCGTCTCGACCCCCAGCACCCGCTCCTCGGGCAGAACGCCACGCCGGATGAGGAACTGCGCGTCCTCCTGCGTGTAGATGTCATTGGTGATCACGGCCAGATCGTAGGAGTCGCGCAGCCGCACGCAGAGCGTCTCGACGAGCGCCGTCTTTCCCGAGCCCACGGGGCCGCCCACCCCGATGCGAAGAGGCCGCGGAATGCCTGGGACGCCGCTCATGAGCGGAAGAGCCTCATGTCGAGGGCGGCATGCCGGATGCCCGCCAGCTCCATGCCGGGTGCGAAGCTCCAGATCTCGTTCACGTCGCGGGCCGCGGCCTCCCGCGCCACGCGCTCGATGACGGGGTGCAGGCTCCAGAGCACCCGTTGCCCCTCGAGCTGCCCCATGGAGAGGAGCCGGAGCGCCGCGCCCACGAGGAGCGCCGTCGACGAGTAGAGATAGGCGGTGGCCGCCGCTTCGGCCGTCCAGCCGAGCGCCGCCGCCGCCAGCCCATAGGCCACCGCGTGGTGACCCGGAGCCAGCGATTTGTCCACATCGCCCGCATATTCCACGAGGCGCGGGTCCTCGGTCAGGGCGGCGGCCACGCGAAGGGTCTGACGCCCCATCTGGCGGCTCGCTTCGCGGAACTCCCGCACCGGCTTCAGGGCCTCGAGCGTCAGGTCGACACTGTGGCACGCGCCGAGGTCCTGCCGGTTGGCCGCGCGGAGGACTCCCGTCGCCGCCGTCGCGTCGCACGGCCCGGCTGAACCCTCGAGCTGAGTGAGGAGAAAGCGCTCCAGGTCTTCGTGGCCCCGCACCATGCCCGCCTGGCAGTAGGTCTCGAGACCAAAAGAATGCGCGTAGCCGCCCGTGGGGAACGCGCTGTCACCGAAGTGGAGCAGAGAGAGCAGTCGCGTATCAGTCATGGTGATAGTGGGGATGCGCGTGACTGTGACCGTCGAGAGCGCTTCTCCCATGCTCCTCCGCGTAGGCACCGCCGAGGGGAGCGAAGACGGTGGCGCGGCGCTGCCAGAGCACACCCAGCCGGCAGAACAGCTGCTCCATGGCGGTGTCGTCGGGCACGAGGAGATCGTCACCCTCCATGGCCAGGGGAAAGTGCCGATTCCCCACGTCGAAGGCGATACGTATGGCTTCGTCCCTGCTCCTGGGCGTCACGGCCAGGACCGGCTCGGGCCTGCCTTCGATCTCCAGATACCAGTCGGCCTCCACGGCGAGGATGTCGCCGGGCTTGAGAAGAGAGCCGGTGGGCAGGGCGAGCCCGACTTCCCTGCCCCCCGTCGTCACCACGCGCTTGCGGGTCCAGCGCCGCTCTTCCCACGTGAGGCAGAGGGTGTCGCGCCGTCTGCCCTCGAGCGCGGCCGAGGCCACGGGTACGGCGGGCGCGGTGATCACGACCACGCCGCGCCCTCGAGGCGCTCGGCCACCGCGGCGTGTCCCCGGGCGCGCGCATGGTCGGCGGCGCTCCGGCCCTCCTCATCACGGAGACCCGGGTCGGCGCCATGACCGAGGAGCGTCTCCACCATGTCGGCCTGACCATTGAAGGCCGCTTCCATGAGCGGCGTGAATCCGAGACTGCCCCGGCCCTGCGGGGCATTCACGGGTGCTCCGCGCTCGAGGAGCAGGCGGGCGATGGGCACCGAGCGGGCGGCGGCGGCCGAGTGGAGCGGCATCACGCGCATATCGTTCGACGAGGCCTCGTCGACCTTGGCCCCATGCTCCAGCAGCTGGCGAAGCACGGGCTCGTGTCCGAAGAAGCTCGCGAGGCCGAGCGGACCGAAGCGGTCACCGGCCACGGCATTCGCGAGGCCGGGATCGCTATCGAGAAGCGCGCCCACGCGGTCCCCCTCTCCCAGGGCGGAGGCCTCGAAGATATCCAGGGTGGCCACATGGCGCCGGAGGCAGGCCACCACCTCCGGCGTGTGGTGATACTTCGCGAGGAGAATCGCCGAGACGCCAGCGCGGCGCGCGGTGGCGAACTGAGAGTCCGTCCGCACGAGCGCCTCGACGGTGGCGGCGTCTCCCGTCGTCACCGCCGTCCAGAATCGCGTCTCGTCGGCCCCGGTCATTCTCAGAAGAGATAATAGCGCTGCGCCAACGGCAGCACGCGCGCGGGCTCGCAGGTCAAGAGCTGGCCGTCGGCGCGCACCTCGTAGGTCTCCGTGTCGACCTCGATCCTCGGGAGGTAGGCGTTGTTGACCATGTCGGCCTTCTGGATCCCGCGGCAGCCGCTCACCGCGGACAGCATCTTTCTCAGGCCGAGGCGGGCGGGCACGCCGTCCTCCAGCGCGGCCTTGGACACGAAGGTCAGGGAGGTCGAGAACACCGCGCCGCCATAGGAGGCGAACATGGGCCGATGGCGCACGGGCTGGGGAGTGGGGATGGACGCGTTCGGATCGCCCATGGCCGCCGTCACGATGAGTCCGCCCTTGAGGACCATCTCGGGCTTGACGCCGAAGAAGGCCGGCTTCCATATCACGAGGTCGGCGAGCTTGCCCGCCTCGACGGATCCCACCTCGTGGGCGATGCCGTGCGAGATCGCCGGATTGATCGTGTACTTGGCCACGTATCGCTTGGCGCGGACATTGTCCGCGCGGCCGTCGCCCGGAAGGGACCCACGCTGCTTCTTCATCTTGTCCGCGGTCTGCCACGTGCGCGTGATGACCTCGGCGATGCGCCCCATGGCCTGCGAGTCCGAGGAGAGCATGCTGATCGCGCCAAGGTCGTGGAGGACGTCTTCCGCGGCGATCGTTTCCGCGCGGATGCGGGACTCCGCGAAGGCCAGATCCTCGGGGATCTTGGGGTTGAGGTGGTGGCAGACCATGAGCATGTCGAGATGCTCGTCCATGGTATTGACGGTGAACGGCATGGTCGGATTGGTCGACGACGGCAGGCAATTGGGCTCGCCGCAGACCTTGATGATGTCGGGCGCGTGGCCGCCGCCCGCTCCCTCCGTGTGATAGGTATGGATGGTCCGGCCCTTGAAGGCCCTGATGGAGTCCTCGACGAAGCCCGCCTCGTTCAGGGTGTCCGTGTGTATGGCGACCTGGATGTCCATTTCCTCGGCGACCGAGAGGGCCGCGTCGATGGCGGCGGGCGTAGTGCCCCAGTCCTCGTGAAGCTTGAGACCGATGGCGCCCGCCGCCACCTGCTCGCGCAGCGGATCGGGCCTCGAGGCATTCCCTTTCCCGAGAAAGCCCAGGTTGATGGGAAAGCCGTCCGCGGCCTCCAGCATCCGGTACATGTTCCAGGCGCCCGCCGTGCACGTGGTGGCATTGGTGCCGGTGGCCGGCCCGGTGCCGCCTCCGATGAGGGTGGTCAATCCCGCGGACAGCGCCTCGTCGATGAGCTGAGGGCAGATGAAGTGGATATGCGAGTCGATGCCGCCCGCCGTGATGATGCGGCCTTCGCCGGCGATGACTTCGGTGGAGGCGCCCACGATCATCCCCTTGGTGACGCCGGGCTGGATGTCGGGGTTGCCCGCCTTGCCCAGGCCCACGATGCGGCCACCGCGGATGCCGAGATCCGCCTTGACGATGCCCCAGTGGTCCAGGATGAGGGCATTGGTGATGACCAGATCGAGCACGCCGTCGGCGGTCGTGGCACGCGCGGACTGGCCCATGCCGTCGCGAATCACCTTGCCCCCGCCGAACTTCACCTCGTCGCCGTAGACGGTGAAGTCCTTCTCGACCTCGATCAGGATCTCGGTGTCGGCGAGCCTCACGCGATCCCCGACCGTGGGACCGTAGAGATCCGCGTACTGGCGGCGCGGGAGTCGGAGACTCACGGCCTCACGCCCCCCGAAAGCCGGCCTCGCCGGCCTTCTTGACCGCGGCGTCCCGGCGCGAAGCGTCCACCTTGCCGTCGGCGAGCGCGTTGAGGCCGTAGACTTCGCGCGCCCCGGCCAGCTCGACCAGGGTCACGACTTTCTCGTCGCCGGGCTCGAAGCGGACGGCGGTTCCCGCCGGCACGTTGAGCCGCATTCCCCAGGCCTTGGCCCGATCGAAGCGGAGGGCCCGGTTCACCTCGAAGAAGTGAAAGTGGGAGCCGATCTGTATCGGCCGGTCCGCGGCATTCGCCACCGTCAGCTCGATGGTGCGCCGGCCGGCATTGGCCTCGATGTCGCCCTCACCGAGGATATACTCGCCTGGGATCATTCAAGCCCTCTCGTGCTCTCGATGACCCCCTCACCCTGCCCGCTTCCCCAAAGGGGGAGAGGGAATGAGGGAGAGAGGCTCACCGGATGGGATAGTGAATGGTGACAAGCTTGGTGCCGTCGGGAAAGGTCCCCTCGACCTGGACCTCGTCCAGCATCTCGGGCACTCCGTCCATCACGTCGTCGCGCTTGAGGATGGTGAGGCCGAAGGCCATCAGCTCGGAGACGCTCCGACCGTCGCGGATTCCCTCCAGCACCTCGGCGGTGATGAAGGCGAGGGCCTCCGGATAGTTCAGCTTGAGTCCCCGGGCGCGCCGCCGGCGTGCCACTTCGGCGGCGGTGAAGATGAGGAGCTTGTCCTGTTCTCGCGGTGTCAGGTGCATGGCCGGAGATTCTACGTCAAACGGTCAGATGCTGTCGCACCGCATCGTGACGCAGGTCGGCGGTGGCTCCGCTCGACACGATGGCGCCCTTGCGCATGATGGCGTAGGAGTCGGCGAGGCGCCATGCGAATTCGAGATACTGCTCGACGAGGAGCACGGCGATGCCGCGTTGCTTGATGCGCTGGATCGCTCCTTCGATCTGCTGGATCACGTTCGGCTGTATCCCTTCCGTGGGCTCGTCCATCAGGAGCAGCTTGGGCCGCGCGAGGAGCACGCGGGCGATGGCCAGCTGCTGCTGCTCGCCGCCCGAGAGCACGCCCCCTTTGCGCGAGAGGAGCTGTCTGAGCTTGGGAAACAGGTCGAAGATCTGCTCGATGTCAGTCTGGGCGGCGCGGCCGTTGCCCGCCGCCTTCGGCCGTCCGAGAAAACCCACCCGCAGATTCTCGGAAACGGTCAGGTTGGGGAAGATCTCCCGCCCCTGCGGCACGTACCCGATCCCGCAGGCCGCGCGCTCTTCGGGCCGGAGGGCGCCGAGATCGACGCCGTCCAGGATGATGCTCCCCGAGCGCGCGGGCAAGAGGCCCATGATGGTCTTGAGGAGCGTGGTCTTGCCCACGCCGTTCCGGCCCATGAGGCAGACCACGCCGCCCTCCGGCACCTCGAGCGAGACATCCCAGAGGACCTGGCTCTCCCCGTAGGCAACGTTGAGCCCGCGAATCTCAAGCATCGGCGTCGCCGCTCCGGCCCAGGTACACCTCCATCACCCGGTCATCGTTCTGCACCTGGTCCACCGGACCCTCGCAGAGCACGCTGCCTTCGTGGAGCACGGTCACCGTGCGCGCGATGCTGCGGACGAATTCCATGTCGTGCTCGATGACGAGCACCGCCCGCTCCTGGGCTATGCCCTGTAGCAGCCGGCCCGTCTTCTCCGTCTCCTCGTCCGTCATGCCCGCCACCGGCTCGTCCACGAGGAGAAGCTCCGCGTCCTGGACCATGACCATGCCGATCTCCAGCCACTGCTTTTCCCCGTGGGAGAGGCCTCCCGCGCGCTCGTCGGCGTGCTGCGTGAGCCCGGTCGTCTCGAGCGTATTCTCGATGCGCTCGCGCTGCTCCCCGCTGAAGCGCGCTTGGAGGGTGGCCAGCACACCCTTGCTCGCCCGGGCCAGGGCCAGCTCGAGGTTCTCCCTCACCGTCAGATTGGCAAAGATGGAGGGCGTCTGGAACTTGCGGCCCACGCCGAGCGAGGCAATCTCGTTTTCGCGCCGGCCGACGAGATCGGTATGGCGTCCGAAGATCACGCGCCCGACGCTCGGCTGGACCTTCCCGGAGATGACGTCGAGGAGCGTGGTCTTGCCCGCCCCGTTTGGTCCGATGACCACGCGAAGCTCCTTGTAGTCCATGAAAAAGTTGAGCCCGTTGAGCGCCTTGAAGCCGTCGTAGTCGACGGTGACGTCTTCGAGGTAGATGATCGACCCGCCCGGTGATGCGGTGACGGTCAACGGACCACCTCCTCTCGCTTGCCCTCGGAGACGGAGGCGGTATGCGGAGGGGCCATCTGAGGGACGGAGACCGGTTTCGTGGCGCCGCCGAATCGCGCCATGAGTTTCTGGGCGGTGCCGACCACCCCGTCGGGGAAGAAGAGCACCACGCTCACGAACAGCCCGCCCAGCACGAGGATCCAGAGATCCGGATAGTGCGTGGTGAGCAGGCTCTGGAGCCAGTTCACGCCGAAGGCGCCGACGATGGGCCCGATGAGAGTCCCCCGCCCACCCACGGCCACCCAGATGATCATCTCGATGGAGGGCAGCACGCCGATCCGGGCGGGCGTGATGATGCCCACCTGGCCGACATAGAGCGCACCCGCCACCCCGGCCAGGCCCGCGGACACCGTAAACACGAAGAGCTTGAAGGCGGCGGGCGAGTAGCCGCAGAAGAGTACGCGCGTCTCGCTGTCGCGGATGGCCACGAGGACCTTGCCCGCCGGGGTGCGCACGATCCAGCGGCAGAGGAGGTACGCGCCGCAGAGGCAGAGCGCGGTCACGACATAGAGGCCCCGCTGGGTCGCCGGCTCATTGAGCGGAAAGCCGAACATGGTCTTGAAGCCGGAGAGCCCATTGGTGCCGCCGAGGTTCATGGCATTGCGGTTGAAGGTGAGCCATGCGCACAGGGCGAGGGCCTGGGTGATGATCGAGAAGTAGACGCCGCGGATGCGGCTCCGGAACGTGAGGAAGCCAAAAACGAGCGCCACCATGCCCGGAACGACCACCACCGCCACGAGGGTGAAGAGCGCGCTGCCGAAAGGCTTCCAGAAGAGCGGAAGCTCCGTGACGCGGTTCCAGACCATGAAGTCCGGGAGCACGTTCTGGTAGACGCCCTTGGCCCCGATCTCCAGCATGAGATGCATGCCCATGGCGTAGGCGCCGAGACCGAAGAAGACACCGTGGCCGAGCGAGAGCACGCCCGTATAGCCCCAGATCAGGTCGATGCCGAGGGCCAGGATGGCATAGGTGAGGAACTTGCCGAAGAGGTTGAGGGTGAAGTTGGAGACGCGCAGGGGTGAGGCCGGCGGAAGCGCGTTCAGCGCGGGGAGGACCACCACGAGGAGCACGGCCGCGGCGAGGAAGGCCCAGCGCTCACGAGTCCGCATAGCGTCCCTTGGCCGCGAAGAGTCCGGACGGGCGCCGCTGGATGAACAGGATCACCACCACGAGAATGGCCACCTTGCCGAACACGGCACCGAAGGAGGGCTCGATGATCTTGTTGAGCCCGCCGATGCCGAGCGCGGCCAGGATGGTCCCGAGCAGCTTGCCCACCCCGCCCGTCACCACCACCATGAACGAGTCGACGATGTAGTTCTGGCCGAGCTCCGGCCCCACATTGCCGATCTGGGTCAGCGCGCAGCCCGCGATACCGGCGAGGCCCGCGCCCAGCGCGAAGGCGAGCGCGTCCACCCGACGCGAGCGCACCCCAAGACAGGCCGCCATCCCGCGGTTCTGCGTCACGGCACGGATCCGAAGGCCCGCGTCGGTCTTGAAGAGCAGCAAATACATGCCGCACACCGCCACCGTGGCCAGGCCGATGATGAAGAGCCGGTTGTAGGGAAGCTGGATGCCGACCATCACCGGCACGCCGCCCGACAGCCACTTGGGCGAGATCACGTCCACGTTGGCCGCGCCGAACCACAGGCGCAGCCCCTGCTGGATCATGAGGCTGATGCCCCAGGTCAGGAGCAGCGTCTCGAGCGGCCGGCCGTAGAGAAAACGGATGACGCCGCGCTCGAGCACGAAGCCGGCCGCCCCCGCCACGAGAAAGGACAGGGGCAGCGCGACGAGGAAGTAGTATTCGAAGGCGCCGGGGGCGTGCCCCTGGAACCATCCCTGGGTCACGTAGGTCGTGTAGGCTCCCAAGGCCATCAGCTCGCCGTGCGCCATGTTGATCACGCCCATGAGACCGAAGATGATGGCGAGGCCGAGCGCCATGAGGAGCAGGATCGACGACAGGGAGACCCCCTGGAAACCGACCTGTATGCCCTGGGTCAGGAGACTCCAGCGCTCGATCCGCTTGACGGCGGCGGCGGCGGCCTCCTTGAGAGCCGGCGGCGTGTCGGCACCGACGGCGACTTCCCGCAGCCGGTCCAGCGCGTCGCCGCTGCCGAGGGCGCCAAGCCGGGTGGCGGCGATCACGCGCTCGGGCGGCGAGCCGGCCTTCAACTGGATGAGGGCAATCGCCTCTTCGAGCGCGTAACGCACCCACCGGTCATTCTCTTTCGCGAGAGCCTCGGTCAGCGTGGGCAGGGCGACGGGATCGCCGCCGTTGCCGAGCTTCACGGCGGCGGCCTGGCGTACGGTCCAGTCGGGGTCGGTCAGCTGCGACTGCCCGGAGAACGCATCGATGAGGGGTCGCAGGACCAGGCGCAGGCTCCGCCCCGTCGAGACTTCCTCGAGCTTGGAGAGATCGGCGAGGAGCGGCTTGCCGTCGGGGCCCGGGATGGGCTCGCGGCCGTAGGCGGTGAAGATCGGGACCAGGGTCTTGTCGCCTTCATTGACCTTGTCGCCGACGATAACGGTTTCCTTCTTCCCGCCGGGCAGGGTGCGGACGTAGACGCTGCCCTCGCGGAGGGCTTCGAGCAGCGGCAGGAGCTTGCGGTCACCCGTCTTGCCCAGGGCGACGGCCGCCGCTTCCTGCACCGCGGCGTCGCTCGAGGCGACCTCGGTGATGGCCTTGACGATCTCCGGAGGCGGAGATGCGACGGCGACCTGCGCCGCGGCCGGGGTGGTGAGCCCCGGCAGCAGCGCGAGCGCCCACAGCAGACGAATGAACACGCTCGTGGCAACTCCTATTTCTGGTACGTGCCCTGGTGCTTGACCCAGTCGCAACCCTTGTCCGGGCTCGTGTATTTGCTCCACGGCTCCGGCTCGACCAGGCCCTTCGAACGCGAGACGACCTTGAACTGACCGTCCTTGAGAATCTCACCGATCAGCACGGGCTTCCAGGTGTGATGGTTGAAGTCGTGCATCTTGATCTCGCCGCCCGGGGCGAGGAACTTCTGGCCATAGACGGCCTTGCGGACCGCGGCCACGTCGAAGGACTTGGCCTTCTCCACGGCCTGCTTCCACACGTAGACACCGAAGTACGCCGCCTCCATCGGATCGTCCGTGACGCGCTTGGACCCGCCGGGCAGCTTGTTCTTCTCGCAGTAGGCCTGGAAGGCGGCGATGAACTTCTTGTTCTGCGGCGTGTTGACGGACTGGTAGTAGTTCCACGCCGCGAGGTGACCGACGAGCGCGGAGGTGTCCATGCCGCGCAGCTCGTCCTCGGCCACGCTGAAGGCCATGATCGGCGCGGTCTCGGAACGCAGACCCTGGTTGGCGAACTCTTTGTAGAAGGGCACGTTGCTGTCGCCGTTGATCGTCGAGAGCACGCAGGCCCCACCCCCCGAGGCGAAGCGCTTGATCTTGCCGACGATGGTCTGGTAGTCCTGATGGTTGAAGGGCGTGTACTCCTCGGCGATGTTGTCCGCGGGCACGCCCTTGGCGATCAGGAAGGCGCGCAGAATCTTGTTGGCGGTGCGCGGGAAGACGTAGTCGGTGCCGAGCAGGTAGAATTTCTTGAACCCGCCGCCCTCCTTCGACATGAGGTACTCCGCGGCCGGGATCAGCTGCTGGTTCGGGGTGGCGCCCGTGTAGAAGACGGCCTTCGAGCACTCCTCACCTTCGTACTGGACGGGATAGAAGAGCAGACCTTCGTTGTTCTCGAAGACGGGCAGGACGGACTTGCGGCTCACCGACGTCCAGCACCCGAAGGTGACCGCGACCTTGTCCTGGAGGAGCAGCTGCTTCGCCTTCTCGGCGAAGAGATCCCAGTTCGAGGCAGGATCGACCACCACGGGCTCGATCTTCTTGCCCATGACGCCGCCCTTGGCGTTGATTTCCTCGAACGCCATCATGCAGACGTCGCGGAGCGATACCTCGCTGATGGCCATGGTGCCGGACAGCGAATGGAGAACGCCTACCTTGACCGTGCCGGCGCCTTGCGCCCGCAACACGGCAGGAAAGCCGATCCCCGCGGCGGCCCCGAGGCCCACGGCCGCCGTCGTCTTGAGGAAGTTCCTGCGCGAGAGATCTTGCATACCCATCTCCTTCTGACTTCGGGTGAGTGGTTGGGACCCCCCGTCGGGCCCTTCAGTGATGGAACTGGCGCTCGGCCTCGGACCCCGCTGTCTCGGCGCGCCGAATCCTCCGGACAGCAAGCGTCATGCCCAGCTCTCGGGTCAATCTTTCCGGATAATTACCGGTAAGAGCCTGCCAACAAAGGCGAGGCGACTGCCTATCGCGTAGGCAGTCGCCTCGATGTGCCTCAGAAAACGGCAGGGTTAACGGGCGGGGCGAAGAGGGCCGAGCCCGTCGGTCAGCAGTAGGGCGCGGGCGACCTCGGCCATGGTCTTGCGCGTATCCATGGCCGTCTTCTGGATGCGGCGAAAGGCTTCAGGCTCGCTGAGTCCGAGTCGCGTCATGAGCACGCCCTTCGCGCGATCCACGAGCTTCCGCGCCTCGAGCTTTTGCTTGAGCGCCTCGTTCTCTTTTCTCACCGCCTCGTGCTCGCGGAAGCGTGACACGGCGACGTCGAGGGCGGGGCCGAGCTCTTCGGGACGGAGCGGCTTCACGAGGAAGCCCAGCACACCCGCCTCGACTGCGCGTGCCGCCACCGCGGTGTCGGTATGGCTGGTGAGGAGCACGATAGGACAGGGCAACGTCGTCATCACGTGCCTCGCTGCCTCCACACCGTCACCGTCGGGGAGGCCCACGGCGAGCAAAAGCACGTCGGGCCTGTGCTTGTCCACGAGGCGGACGGCATCCTCGGCTCGGCTGCCATTGCCTACAACAGTGCCCCCCTGGGTGCCGACCGCCTCGGCCACCGCGGCCCGGGATTGGGCATGGTCATCAACGATGAGGACTCTCCAGCGTTGGGTTGTCATGCCCCGCTGGAAGAGCAAAGACGATGCCACGTCCACCCCTCACGAAATCAGGCGATTAGCGATGCGCAGGCCGGCCGCGGGTGCCCATCGACCGCGCACACCGAGCACAGCGCCCATCGGTTGAGCACATACTGTTCGAGCATACTGTTCAAGGTCTCGACATCGACGGCTCCGACTTGCTGAAGAAGACGATCCCCTCAGTCACGGCATCGGCTCCGAGATCCAGAAGCCGCTCGCCCGCGTGGTCATCGGCGGCCTCATCTCCTCGACCGCGCTCACCCTTCTCGCCCTCCCCGCCGTCTACGCCCTCTTCGCCGCGCGGAGCCGCGAGGCCGAGCCGAGGCGCGGGTCCTTCGGAGCCGTCCGCCGCCTAGCCGGAAAAAACGACGGCCCCCGGCGCGCGCGGCGCCGAGGGCCGTCCGGCGTCACGAGGCTCTAGATATCGTAGTAGAGGGCGAACTCGTAGGGATGCGGGCGCAGCCGGACGGGATCCACCTCGTTCTTCCGCTTGTACTCGATCCACGTCTCGATCAGGTCCGGGGTGAAGACGTCGCCCTTGAGAAGGAAGGCGTGATCCTTCTCCAGGTTGTCGAGCACGATATCGAGGGCGCCGGGGAGCTGCTTGATCTTCTTCTGCTCGGCGGGCGGCAGCTCGTAGAGGTCCTTGTCCACCGGCTTGCCGGGATCGATCTTGTTGGCCACCCCGTCGAGGCCGGCCATGACGCAGGCGGCGAAGCTCAGGTATGGGTTGCAGGTCGGATCCGGCGTGCGGAACTCGATCCGCTTCGCGCCTTCGGCCTTCGAGTACATGGGGATGCGAATGGCCGCGGAGCGGTTCCGCTGGCTGTACACGAGGTTGATGGGCGCCTCGTAGCCGGGCACCAGCCGCTTGTAGCTGTTGGTGCTGGGGGCGATGAAGGCGAGGAGGGCGGGAGCATGCTTGAGGATGCCCCCGATGTAGTACAGGCACATCTTCGAGATGTCGGCGTAGCCGCCACGCTCGTAGAAGAGGTTCTTGCCGTTCTTCCAGATGGACTGATGGGTGTGCATCCCGGAGCCGTTGTCCTGGAAGAGAGGCTTGGGCATGAAGGTCGCGGTCTTGCCCCACTTCTTGGCGGTGTTCTTCGCGCAGTACTTGTACCAGCACACCCGGTCCGCCATCTTGGTCAAGGTGTCGAAGCGCATGTCGATTTCGGTCTGCCCGCCCGTGGCCACTTCATGATGGTGCACCTCGACGCGGATGCCCACCGATTCCAGAGCCAGCACCATGTCCGAGCGGATGTCCTGGAAGTGATCCATGGGCGGCACGGGGAAGTAGCCCTGCTTGTAGCGGGGCTTGTAGCCGAGGTTCGGCCGGTCCGGCGTCCCCTCGCGGCCGGAGTTCCAGGCGCCCGCGTCGGAGTCGATGAAGTAGTAACCGAAGTTGTAACTCTGGTCGAAGCGGATGGAGTCGAAGAAGAAGAACTCGAGCTCGGGACCGATGTAGATCGTGTCGCCGGCCCCCGACTTCTTGACGTACGCCTCCGCCTTCTGGGCGACGTAGCGAGGGTCACGGGTGTACGCCTTGCCCGTGATGGGGTCCTTGACGTTGCAGATGAGGACGAGGGTTGGCACGGCGGTGTACGGATCCATCTGGGCGGTCGACGGGTCGGGGATGAGGAGCATGTCCGACTCGTCGATGGTCTGGAAGCCGCGGATCGAGGAGCCATCGAAGCCCAGCCCATCCGAGAAAATGCCCTCGCTCAGCTCGGAGACGGGTATCGAAAAATGCTGCCAGAGGCCGGGGAGATCGATGAAGCGAAGATCGACGATCCGGGCGCCCTTCTCCTTGGCCATCTTCAGTACGTCCTTCGGGGTCATGCGTTCCGCCTCCTTTGAAATGACGTGGAACAAAAATGCCGCGCCGGCGGAGCCTCAATGCCCCGCCGGCTGGCTACACTAAGGGTTTTGGATCAGGGGGTCAATGGGCCGTGTGCTTCGCCTGCGCCGCTTTCATGGCTTCCGCGAAGGCGCCCCCGCTGCCGCTCATCCCGTACTCGCCGTAGGAAGAGCCGCCGAGCGAATACGCGGTTTCCGAATGCTGCGAGAGATCGAGACCCGCCATCTCGTCATCCTCGGTGATCCGGAGGCCCATGACCGCGTCGAGCACCTTGAGGATGACCACGGTCATCACGAAGCCCAGCACGAGGGTGGCGACCACCGCCACCACCTGCTTCCAGAGCTGTCCGGGATCGCCGTACAAGAGCCCATTGCCGCCGGCTTCGTTGACGGTCTTGGTGGCGAAGATGCCGGTGGCGAGGGCGCCCCATGTCCCGCCCACGCCGTGCACACCGACCACGTCGAGGGAGTCATCGTAGCCGAGCTTCGTCTTCAGATTGCACGCCGTGTAGCAGAGGACGCCGGCCAGCCCGCCGATGACGAGCGCGCCCATGGGCGTGACGAAGCCCGCGGCCGGCGTCACCGCCACGAGCCCGGCCACCGCGCCCGAGGCCGCTCCCAGCACCGTCGGCTTCCCGCGTGAGCTCCATTCCGTCATCATCCAGCCGAGCGCCGCCGCCGCGGCCGCGGTGTTGGTGGTGGTGAAGGCGTGCGCGGCGAGACCGTTGGCCCCGAGCGCGCTCCCCGCATTGAAGCCGAACCAGCCGAACCAGAGCAGGCTCGCCCCCATGACCGTCAGAGGCAGGTTGTGAGGCGGCATGGGTTGCTGTCCATAGCCCTTGCGCTTGCCGATGACGAGCACGGCCGCCAGGGCGGAGACACCGGAGGAGATGTGCACCACGGTGCCCCCGGCGAAGTCGAGCGCGCCGAGCTTGTGGAGCCAGCCGCCGTCACCCCATACCCAGTGGGCGAGCGGATCGTAGACGAGGGTCGCCCACGCCAGCACGAAGATGATGAACGTGGAGAACTTCTTGCGCTCGGCGAAAGCGCCCGTGATGAGGGCGGGCGTGATCACCGCGAACATCATCTGGAAGAGCATGAAGGCCTGGTGCGGGATGGTCGCCGCATACGCCGGATTGGGCTCCGCGCCCACGCCGCGCAGGCCTGCCCACTCGAGCCCCCCGATGATGCCCCCTTTGTCCGGGCCAAAGGCCAGGGTGTAACCCCAGAGCACCCACTGCACGGAGATGAGGGCGAGGATGATGAAGCTGTGCATGAGCGTGCCGAGGGCGTTCTTCTGCCTCACCATGCCCCCGTAGAAAAGGGCGAGCCCCGGGGCCGTCATGAGGAGCACAAGGGCCGAAGACATGAGGACCCAGGCCGTGTCGCCTGTATCGATCTTGGCCGCCGGGGGCGCGGCCGGAGACGCCGCGCCGGTCACGGCCGGGGCGGGTGCGGGGGGCGCCTGGGCCCAGAGGTCGCCGGCGACGCAGAGCCCGAGCAGCCCCATCAGCACCATCACCACGAAGAGCCTGGAAATTCTCATTACGGCCTCTCCCCCTTCCTGACCGATGCCGTCACAATGCGCTCTCATCGCGCTCGCCGGTGCGAATCCGAACCGCGGTGTCCACGGGATGAACGAAGATCTTGCCGTCGCCGATATTGCCGGTCTTCGCCGCGCCCGCGAGAACGGAAGCGACTTTGTCCACGAGACTGTCGGGCACCACCACCTCGATCTTGATCTTGGGAAGGAAGTCAACCGTGTACTCGCCGCCGCGGTAGAGCTCGGTATGCCCCTTCTGCCTGCCGAAGCCGCGAACCTCGGAAACCGTCATGCCGATAACGCCTATGCCAGTCAGGGCCTCCTTGACGTCGTCGAGCTTGAACGGCTTGATGATGGCCTCGATCTTCTTCATGGAAATCCTCCCGGGGCGGCTGGGTGTGCACCTGTCGTGCCGGGTGACTACATTTCGCTCGCTACTGAAAAATCAAGGGCTTGGGGGGTAGGACTCGGAGGCTGGTTAAACAGACATCTGCCCATTTGGTAGGCAGATGTTGAAAAATGCCTCGGCGCTAAGCAGGGGCCGAGGTCAGCGAATCAGAACGTCAGTCGCGCCAGACTGTGGCCTCGACGGCGCGGCGCGCCTTTCCGGCCAGCTCGACCTCGACCGACGGCCGCGGCAGGGCGGCTTCAATGGCGCTCCAGACGTTGCGGAGGTCGGGACTCTTCTGCGCCGGGAACACCCCGGGGATGGCGGGCGGACTATCCATGGTGAAGGCGCCGGAGCATACGACGATAGGCACCTTGCTGCCACGCCGCTCCATCTGGCGAAGGAATCCCATTCCATCGAGGTGAGGCATGCGGAGGTCGAGGACGATGATGTCGGGCCGCACACGATCGAGGGCGGCCAGGGCGTCGAGTCCGTCGACCGCCTCGAAGACTTCGAAGTCGCCCTCGAAACCCATCCGGTACAGTGCCCGCCAAGCCGGATCATCGTCAACGAGGAGCATCTTTGCCATGGGGTAGCACCTCCTGGAGGATTGCAATTGCAAGCAGGCGGCCGAGACAAGAAGTACGTCTTTGTGGGTACTTAGAAGGATGTGGTCACCTGGTGGCGTCAAAAGCCGCGATGATCAGGATGACACCGTCCACCCGAGAACACAGCTTCAGCCCCGGCGCTGGGGGATGCCGTGGCGGCGCATCTTCGAGTACAGGGTGGGACGGCGGAGGCCGAGGAGCGCCGCCGCCGCCTGCTTGTTCCAGCCCGTCGTCTCGAGCGCGCGCATGATCGACAGGCGCTCGATCTCCTCCAGCGAGCCAGAAGGCGGCGCGGGGCTCAGGAGAGGCGCTCCCGCGTTGAGAGCCTCCGGCAAATCCGCCACCGTCACCTCACGGCCGCGGGCGACGAGGATGGCCCGCTCGATGACGTGCTCGAGCTCCCGGACGTTCCCGGGCCACATGTAGGAGAGGAGACGCCGGAAAGCCTCGGGGTCTATGCCCTCCAGCGGCCGGTTGTGCTTCAGGATGAAGCGATCGAGAAAGCTCTTGGCGAGCATGGGAATGTCCTGCGTCCGCTCGCGGAGCGGAGGCAATTCCACGGTCACGGTATTGATTCGGAAATAGAGGTCCTGGCGGAGCGAGCCCTCGCGCACCGCCGCTTCGGGCTCACGGTTCGTGGACGAGATCAGCCGGAAGTCGACGGGCACGGCCCGACCGCCGCCGAGACGCCGCACGGAGCGATCCTCGAGGACGCGCAGGAGCTTGGCCTGGAGATCCGCAGGCATCTCGGTGATCTCGTCGAGGAGGACGGAGCCCTTGTGCGCCTCTTCGAGCAGGCCCGCCCGCTCCGAGGTGGCACCCGTGAACGCTCCCTTGACGTGGCCGAAGAGCTCGGACTCGATCAGGTCCTTGGGCAGGGCGGCGCAGTTGATCTTGACGAGCGGTCCATGGGCGCGCGGACTCTTGGCGTGCACGGCATTGGCGGCCAGCTCCTTGCCTGTCCCGCTCTCGCCCACGATGAAGACGTTGGCGTCCGAGGCGGCGACGGAGTCGAGGAGCTCGAAGACCCGGCGCATCGTCGGCGAGTTGCCCAGCATCTCTCCGTAGCCCAGCTGCTCGGCGAGCTGGCGCCGCAGGTCGGAGGTCTCGGCGAGGAGATGCCGGCGCTCGAGGGCTTTGCCGAGCAAGGTCAGCATCTCAGCCGAGTCAAAGGGCTTGGTGACGAAGTAGAAAGCTCCTTCCTTGGTCGCTTCCACGGCCTTCGAAATCGAGCCGTGGCCGGTCATGATAATGACCTCGATGTCGGGATCACGCCCCTTGAGGATCTTCAGAAGTCCCAGACCGTCCCCGTCGGGCAGGACGAGGTCCACGAGGGCTACGGAGAAGTCGCGGCCGTCCATGCGCGCGGATGCCTCCGCGATATTCCTCGCCGTCTCCACCACGTAGCCGTCCCGCTCGAGAATGAGGCGGAGGGCCTCCGCGATCGAGGACTCGTCGTCCACTACCAGCACTTCGGGCTTCACGGCACCTCCACCGGCAGCAGCACGCGCACCTGCGTGCCCCGCCCGATCTGGCTCCGGATCTCGATGCGGCCGCCGTGCTGCTCGATGACGGCGCGCGCGATGGCCATGCCGAGGCCGGTGCCCGTGTCCTTGGTGGTGAAAAAGAGGTCGAACGCGCGCGCGCGCGTCTCATCGCTCATGCCGCACCCCGTGTCCTCCACCGTCGTCTCGAGGAAGCGACCCTCGGCGCGGGTACGGAGGGTCAGGCTCCCTTCATCCTCCATCGCCTCCAGCGCATTGCTGATCAGGTTGAGAAACACCTTGCGCAGCTCCCGGGAATCGAGCATCGCCGCGGGGAGGCCCGCGTCGAGATCCAACGTGACGCGGACCTTCTTGCCCTTCGCCCGCGCCTGAGCCAAGTCGAGACACGACTCCACGAGACCGTTGAGGCTCGTGGCCACCCGGCGCAGCGTGGTGGGCCGGCCGAACTGCGTGATCTCGCGGACCAGCTCGGCCATGTGATCGACCTCGCGGCTGATGCGCCGCGCGACCTCCACGCCCTCCGAATCCTCCGCCACCCCCAGCCGCTGCTCGAGATAGTCGGCAAAGAGCTTGAGCCCGCCTAGCGGATTTCTGAGCTCGTGGGCGACCTGGGCCGCCATGCGCCCGAGGGCGGCGAGGGCGCCGCTGCGCAGCCGCTCGAGCTCCCTCGTGTTCTTGAGGGCCACCGCGGCCTGCGAGGAGAAGAGAGCGAGAAGATCGAGATCGTCCGGCGTCGGTTGCACCATCGTCTCGACCACCAGAGCGCCGGCGGCGCCGCCGCCCACGAAGAGCGGCGCGCCCAGTCGGACGCGCCCGTCGGCATCGGTGACCGCCGCGGGGATCTTCCCCTCGATCACCGTCCGGGCCGTGGCCGCGAGGTCGTCGAGAGGACCCGGCGCGGCACCCGCGCTGGCCATGGGGACGAGCCGACCCTCCTCGAGCAAGAAGACCACCGCCCGTTCGGCCTCCGTAGCTTCAACCGTGGCATGGGCGACCGTGTCGAGGACGCGCTCCATCGTCCCCGACGAGCCGAGAGCTTCGCCCACCACCTTGAGCATGGTCCGGTCCCGGGTCCACCGGCGCTGGGAGAGCGCCCGCCCGATCTTCCCGCGCAGCTCCTCGGGCACGAAGGGCTTGGTCAGGTAGTCGAAAGCGCCCTCGCGCAACGCCTCCACGGCATTGTCGATGGTGCCGTGGGCGGTCATGATGAGGACAGGCAGGCGAGGCTGGCGCTGATGCGCCGCTTCCATGAGCTTGAGGCCGCTCACCGGCTCCATGCGTAGATCGAAGAGCGCGACATCGAAGCCACGCCCGTCGAGGAGCAGGACGGCGTCCCGGTAGCTCTGGGCCAAGGTCACCTCGAGCCCCATGGACTGGAGCCGCATCTCGAGCACCTCGAGAATGCCCGGGTCGTCGTCTACCACGAGCGCGCGACGGGTACTCATCCCTCTCCCCCATCAGCTTCCACGGCCGGCCGACCAGTGCGGGGCAGGCACACGAGGAAGCAGCTGCCCTGGCCCTCCTCCGACTCCGCGCTTACCCGGCCGCCGTGAGCCTCGACCAGACCCTTGACGATGGCGAGACCGAGACCAGAGCCGCCGCGCCCACGGTGAGCCTGCTGGTAGGGATCGAAGATGCGCGTGAGCTCACTCGCCGGGATACCAATGCCCGTGTCCCTGACCATGACCTCGATCGCGTCTCCCCGGTCCGTCAGCGCGACCAAGATGGCGCCGCGGTCGGCGGTGAACTTCACCGCGTTACCAATGAGATTGACCATCACGCGCAGGAGACGGTCCTCGTCGCCCTGAAGGCCGAAATCCGAGCCGCTGGTCGTCCGGCCGATGGCGAGGTTCTTCTCCTCGATCTGGGGGCGAAGCTCCTCGAGCGCCTGGACGATGATCTTCTCCATGTCCACCGGCCGCCGCTCGAGGGGCAGGACGCGCGCGCGCAGGCGCGACAGCTCCAGAACCTGATTCACGAGCCCGAGCAGCCGGTCAGAGCTCCCCGCGATGATCTCCACCAGACGGCCCTGCTTGGGTGTCAGGGGCCCGGGCACACGGTCGAGGAGGAGATGGGTCGCTTCCTTCACCGAGGTGAGGGGTGTCCGCAGCTCGTGAGAGATGTGGGAGAAGAGCTCCTCCTTGAGGTTGTCGACTTCACGCAGGCGCTCCGCCATTCGATTGAACGAGCGCGCCAGCCCGCCGATCTCGTCGCGGCTCGTCACGGGCAGGGGCTGGGTGAACGAGCCGTCGGCGAGCTGGCCGGTGGCGAGGGAGAGGCGGCGCAGCGAGCGCGTCAGATACGCGGTGAGAAAGGCCGCCGTCATGAGGGCGGCCGTCAAGCTCGCGAGAAGCGCCCAGAACACGGTGTTCCAGGTGTGCGCCTCGAGCTCGCGCGCCTCGAGGTGCGCACCTTCCAGTGCGCCGTAGGTTGCCCCGAGCAGGCGATCGAGATGTGCGCCCGTGCGATCGGAGGCTAGGCGCCGCGCGGCGCTGAGCCCGGTCCCCATGCCGGCCAGCCTCCGGTAGGTCGAGAAGGCGACCATGGCCTCCTGGTGCTGCGCGCGCTCCTCTTTGGTGCCGAGGAAGGCTCCGAGCAGGCTCAGATCCGTGGTCATGCGTGACGCCCGGTCGTTCCAGACCTTCTGTGCACCCTCGGCCGCGTCAGGACCCGCGTTCGCATCGGTGCGCGTGAGCCCTGTCAGCTGTTCGCGGAGGGAGGTGGCCATGCGGAGCGCCGGAACGGACTGCGTCGCGATCGCGCGATTGACATCGACGAGCCTGCTGATCGCAAGCAGGCTCCACGTGCCGACCCCGGCGAGAGCGAGGATCAACAAAGCCGTAGTGACGAAGACCTTGTGAGAGAGACGCATGCTGGTATTTCCAAGCTAGCACAGCCTCTCCCTAGCGTCACCAGACTGACACTCAGGCCGATCACCTATCGGAACATTGATGAACAAATACACTCTATCAACCATTTATAAGCTAAAGGATGAGACTTGACATACGAGTAATCGCCCTGTCCAAATCACATGAAATCGCGTCATGACGGCGTTCGAGCCCGTGTCATGACACCCCGCCGACGCCCGGCCCCTTGCCTTGACAGGTTCCGAACGGGCGAGCAATATGGCCCCGCCATGGACTTCGGCTTCTCTCTCCCCGGTCGCGGACCACTCGCCACTCCCGATGTGCTGATCAAGCTCGCCCACAAGGCCGACGATCTCCGGTACTCGTCCATCTTCGTCACCGATCACGTCGTGATTCCCACCACCCAGACCACCCCGTACCCGTATGCGCCGACGGGCATGTTCGCCGGAGACTGGACCAATGGCTACCTCGAGCCTCTGGCCCTCATGAGCTTTCTGGCGGGGGAGACGTCGCGGGTGAGGCTCGGGACCAGCGTGCTCGTCGACCCCTACAGGAACCCTGTGGTCACGGCAAAGATGCTGGCCACCCTCGACGTGCTCTCCGGCGGCCGCGTCATCCTCGGCGCGGGCGTGGGCTGGTTCAAGGAGGAGTTCGAGGCGCTTCACGCGGAACCCTTCGAGCGCCGCGGGCCGGTAACCGATGAGTACATCGCCCTCATGCGAGCGTGCTGGACGCGCGAGCCGGTGGACTGGCAGGGGCCCGTCTACCGTATGGGCTCGGTGAGTGCCATGCCCAAGCCCAAGCAGAAGGGGGGCATCCCGGTGTGGACCGGTGGCCACACGGACGTGGCGCTGCGCCGGGCGGGCGAGCTATCCGATGGGTGGCATCCCATCGGCCTGCGGCCTCCCGCCATGCTTCTCCCGGAAGAGTTCCGGGACAAAGTGGCCATCGTCCACGACTGGGCCAAGAAAGCCGGCCGCGATCCCAAGGCGATCACCCTGTCCTTCCGTTGCCCGCTCGAGATCCTGCCCAAGCGTGCGAAGCCGGCCGGGGGAGATCGCACGCTCTTCCGGGGCACCGCGGCCGAAGTGGTGGGAGACATCAAGACCTACCAGGCGCTCGGCGTCGGTCACTTCGTCTTCGATCCCGTCGCCCAGGATCTCCGCGGGTGGCTGACCATCATGGAGCGCTTCGCCGAAGAGGTCCGGCCCCGCGCGCGCGGCAGCTCGAGCCGGAGCTGAGCCCGCTCATGAGCGCGCTGCCGGCCGAGGTGGCCCACTTCATCGCCTCCGCCCGTGTCGGACGACTGGCCACGGCAGACCGGAGCGGGCAACCGCTGGTCGTCCCCTTCTGCTATGCCTGGGATGGCGAGGCGCTCCTCTCGGCCATCGACGCCAAGCCCAAGCGCTCGGGGGAGCTGGCGCGGGTGCGCAATATCCGGGAGAATCCCCAAGTGTCCGTGGTGATCGATCAGTACGAGGAAGACTGGCGCCGTTTGCGCTGGGTCATCATCCAGGGCCTTGCGGAGATCCTCACCGCCGGGCGTGAGTTCGCCAAGGGCGTGGACCTCCTCGTGTCCAAGTATCCTCAATACGTCGGTATGGGTCTCTCGCGCGATGGCGGCACCATGATCAAGGTCAGGCCCGGCAAGGTTCTCCAGTGGCGCTACGCGAACTAACCGCCCTCGAGAAAGCGAGAGAGGGTCGCTCTCTCTCTCTCCCCGACGCGATCGCGCTCCTCGACTCCGACACCTCGATGCTCCCGGAGCTGCTCGGGGCGGCCGCGGCGGCCCGGGACCGCCGCCGCGGCCGTCGCATGACCTTCTCGGCCAAGGTCTTCGTGCCCCTGACGAATCTCTGCCGCGACTATTGCGGCTATTGCACCTTCCGGCGCGATCCGGGCGAGCCTGGCGCGCTCAGCATGACCCCCGACCAAGTCCTGGCTCTCACCCGCGCGGGCGAGCGGCTGGGCGCGAAGGAAGCCCTCTTTTCGCTCGGTGACCGGCCCGAAGCCATCTTCCCGGAGTATCGCGAGTTCCTGAAGCGCATGGGACACGTCACCACGCTCGGCTACCTGAGGCAGGTCTGCGAGCTCGTGGCGAAGGAGACCGGCCTCCTGCCCCACGCCAACCCCGGTCTGATGGGGGAGCGGGATCTCTCCGCCCTGCGCGAGGTCAATGTGAGCATGGGCATCATGCTCGAAACGCTCTCGGAGCGCCTGCTCGGTCCGGGGCTCGCCCACGATCGCGCGCCCGACAAGGTGCCGTCGCGGCGGCTGCGCACGATCGGGCTGGCCGGGAAGCTCGCCATCCCCTTCACCACGGGCATTCTGATCGGTATCGGCGAGACCCATGCCGAGCGGGTGCACGCCCTCATGGCCATCCGCGAGCTCCACGAGCGCTACGGACATATCCAGGAGGTCATCGTCCAGAATTTCCGCGGCAAGCCCGGCATCCCCATGCGTGATCACCCGGAGCCGTCCATGGACGACCTGCTTCGTACGGCGGCCGTGGCGCGTCTCGTGCTCGGCCCCGACATGAATATTCAGGTGCCGCCCAATCTCTCGGACGCCGATTTCGCGCGCTTGCCCGAGGCGGGCATCAATGACTGGGGCGGCGTGTCGCCCCTCACTCCCGACCACATCAACCCCGAGCGGCCCTGGCCCGGGCTCGCCGCCCTCCGGCGCGCCACCGAGGGCGCGGGGCTCGAGCTCCGCGAGCGGCTGGCCGTCTACCCCGAATACGCCGGGCGTCCGGAATTCGTCGACGAGGGGCTGCGACCCAAGGTGAAGAGACTCGTGGACGCTCACGGCCTCGTGCGCGGCGACCTCGAAAGGTGGCGAACGTGGAATTGAACGGAAGCCCGATGATCCTGGACTGGATCGACGAGGACGTGCGCCGCATTCTCGGCCGCGCCCTCGACGGCAGCGAGCTCACGGTGGATGAAGGCATCCGCCTCACCGAGGTACAGGGACGCGAGCTCCACGCCCTCACTCTCGTCGCCGACGAGATGCGGCGGCGGCAGGCGGGCGACGTCGTCACCTACGTGGTCAACCGCAACATCAATTTCACCAATGTCTGCATCAAGCACTGCACCTTCTGTGCCTTCAGCCGTGACCATCGCGAGGAGGAAGGCTATTTCCTCCCCCTGGACGAGGTGGTGCGACGCGCCGTCGAAGCGTGGGACATGGGCGCCACCGAAGTGTGCATCCAGGCCGGACTGCCCCCCAAGCTGGACGGCTCCTACTACGTGGATCTCTGCCGCGCCATCAAGGCCGCGGTGCCGGAGATGCACCTGCACGCCTTCTCCCCCGAGGAAGTGCTGTACGGATCGACGCGCGCCGATCTGTCCATTCCGGAGTTCCTGAAGGCTCTCCGCGCGGCCGGGCTGGGAACGCTCCCCGGCACCTCGGCGGAGATTCTCGATCAGGAAGTGCGCGACCGCATCGCGCGTGGGCGCATCACCGTGGACCAGTGGATCGAGGTCATCACCTCCGCGCACGCCCTGGGCATCCGGACCACGTCGACCATCATGTACGGCCACGTGGAGACTCCCGCGCACTGGATACGTCACATGGATCTCCTGCGCGGCATCCAGCGGCAGACGGGCGGCTTCACCGAGTTCGTCCCCCTCTCCCTCATCCATCACGAGGCGCCGATGTACCGGCGCGGGCTCGTGCCCGGCGTGCGCGAGGGCGCCACCGGCGTCGAGGTGATGAAGATGCATGCCCTGGCCCGCCTCATCCTCGGCCCCAGCTTCCGGAACATCCAGTCTTCGTGGGTCAAGGAGGGGCCGAAGATGGCGCAATACCTGCTGACGGCGGGCGCCAACGACGTGGGGGGCACTCTCATCAACGAGTCCATCTCCACCTCGGCGGGCGCGGGCTTCGGTCAGCTCGTCCCCCCCGCCGAGCTGCGGCGCATGATCCGTGAGGCGGGACGCGTGCCCGCCCGTCGCGGCACGACCTACGAGCTGCTCAAGGTCTATGACAAGCGGGAAGACGACGAGGACTCGCCCCTGGACCACGTCACCGACGCGGCCACGCGCTTCGGCTCCTATCGCGCGCTCTCCACCTCCGGACAATTCCGCTTCCTGCACCCGTCGAAGACGGAGGCACCAAGCCGCTCCTAGCTCCTCGTGAGGCTCCTGTTTACGAGGGCCGGTCCGTGGGTTACAATCCGGCCTTGTTCCTGACGACCGCTGTTTTCCGCAGTGGCCGTATCGTTCAACCTCAACCCTGAGACGGAGGTTCACCGCATGGCAAAACCTATGACCAAGTCCGCCACCATCGCCCACCTATCCCAGAAGAGCGGTCTCGCCAAGAAGCAGATCGTCGATCTCTTCGAGCAGCTCGAAGCGCTCGCCATCAAGGAAGCCAAGAACGTTTTCGTGCTCCCGCATTTCGGACGGCTGGTCCTCGCCAACCGCAAGGCGCGCATGGGCCGCAATCCGCAGACGGGTGAGCCGATCAAGATCCCCGCCAAGCGCGTGGTGAAGTTCCGACTGGCCAAGAGCATCAAGGACGCGGTGCTTGGCAAGAAGTAAGGGCTGGGAAGGCCTCGCCTTCCGGCCTCTCGGCGAGCCGGGACGTGAGGCGCGCGAGCTCTTCGGCTTCGTGGGAGCTTGGGCGCCGCCGTCCGGCGACGTCGTGGCGGGCTGGGGCGCGTGGCACGATGATGCGCTCGTGGGCGCCGTCCTCCTCGAGCGCGCGGGGCCCTTGGCCATGATTCACGGCCCCGCGGTGGCGAGCCCACCCGGAGCAGATCCCGAATCCGCGGTGGACGCCGCCGCCGAGCTCGTCGCCCAGATCCTCGCCTGGGCGGAGGCGGAGAAAGTCGAGACGCTCTTTGCCCGTCCGCAAAGCCTCGATCGCGTGTGGGTGCGCTTCGGGTTCATTCCCGTGCCTGAAGTCGAGCTTCCGGAAGAGTTGAAGGGGCGGCCCGGCATCGGGCTCTTCGGCTGGCGCGGGGGCAGCGCTCTCTGGAGCGCGGTCGGGCGGGGCCGCGACCGGCGAGTGTCCCCCGCCCACCGCTAACCCTCAGTCATGCGCCTCGTCGCCCTCGCCGGTGGAACCGGCGCCGCCAAGCTCCTCAGAGGCCTGGATGCGCTCGTGGGGCCGGGCACCCTCGTCATCATCGGCAACACGGGCGACGATGCGCTGATCTGGGGGCTCCACGTCTCTCCCGATCTCGACACCGTCTGCTATTCCCTGGGCGGGCTGATCGACGAGGATCGGGGCTGGGGCCTCCGCGACGAGACCTTTCGCACGCTGGGAGAGATGGTCCGCTTCGGCGAGCCCACCTGGTTCAATCTGGGTGACCGCGACCTCGCCACTCACCTCCACCGCACCAGGCTTCTGAGCGAAGGTAAAACGCTCAGCGAAGCGACGGTCAAGATCGCCCGAGATCTTGGGGTGAGCCACGCCGTCCTGCCCATGTCCGACCAGCCGGTGAGGACGCGCATCCTCGGTCCCGAGGGCTGGCTGAGCTTTCAGGAATACTTCGTGCGCGAGAAAACCCAGGTCGAGGTTCGCGGTGTGGAATACGGAGGAGCCGTCTCGGCCTTCCCCGCGCCCGGGGTGTTGAAAGCCATCGCCGCCGCCGATGCCGTCATCGTGTGTCCCTCCAATCCCGTGACCTCGATCGGCCCCATTCTCGCCGTGCCCGGCCTCTCCCGCGCCCTCGAGATCACCCAGGCGACCGTCCTCGCCGTCAGCCCCATCATCGGGGGACAGGCGGTATCCGGACCCGCCGGCCGACTCATGACGGCCCGCGGGCTCGAGGTCTCGCCCTTGGGAGTCGCCGCGGCCTACGCGCCCTGGCTCGAGACGCTGGTCGTGGACACGGTCGACGCCGCGCTAGCGCCGAGCCTCGAGGCGCGCGGCGTGCGGCCCATCGTCACCGATACCTTCATGCGCGATCGCGAGGGAGAGATCGCTCTCGCCCGCCGGGTGCTCGAGGGGCTCGCGTGAGCACGGTGGTCGCCGTGCCCGTGAAAGACCTCGTGAACGCCAAGCAGCGGCTCATCCCCCTCCTCGCTCCCCCGGAGCGTGGTGAGCTGGCCCGGACCATGCTCGAAGACGTCCTCGACGCGCTCGACCGGGCGCGCCTCGGCGACGTCTTCGTGGTCACGCGCGATCCGGCGGTCGAGGTGTTGGCCAAGCGTCACGGAGCGGCCACGCTCGGCGAGGAAGTCAATCGCGGCCACACGGAAGCCGTCGCCCGCGCCCAGCGCGCCGCGCTCGCGCGCGGGGCAAGGCGCTTCGTGACGATTCCGGGTGACGTCCCCTGCACCACACCGGACGAGCTGACGACTCTTGCCGCCGCCCTCCCTCCAGGTCCCGGGGTGGCGTTCGTCCCGTCGCTCTCCGGCTTCGGCACCAACGCCGTCCTTCTCGAGCCTCCGGACCGCCTGCCCCTCAAGTTCGGGGAGCCGTCTTTCGAGAATCATCTGGTGGCCGCGCGAGCGGCGGGACTTCAACCGCTCGTGCTCCGCCTCCCCGGCATCGGGCTCGATATCGATGCGCCTGAAGATCTCGCCTTGCTCTTGGAGCGCGGCCCGGGGACTCGCAGCGCGGGGCTCCTCCGCTCGCTCGGGGTGCCCGCGCGACTGGCCGCCCCTCGCGGCGGGGCCTGAGCATGCCCCCGCGCTACGAGGTCATCGGCATCGAAGGCCTGCCGGAGATCCATGTCGGCGACGACCTCGCACGCCTCATCGCCCACGCGTCGCTGGCCCAGGGCACGCCGCTCGCCCCCGGAGATCTCCTCGTGGTCAGCCAGAAGATCGTCTCCAAGACCGAGGGGCGCGTGGTGAGGCTCGGCGACATCAGACCGTCGGCAGAAACGCTGGCCGTGGCCGAAGAGATCGGGCGCGATCCGCGGCTCGTCGAGGTCATACTGCGCGAGAGCCGTCGCGTGGTGCGGAAGGACAAAGGCGTGCTCATCGTGGAAACCCATCACGGGCTGGTCTGCGCGAATGCGGGCGTAGACCAGTCCAATGTCGATGCCGACACCGCCTGCCTCCTCCCCGAGGACTCCGACCGCTCGGCCCGCGGGCTGCGCGACCGCCTGGCCGCCCTCACCGGCCACAACTTCGGCATCATCGTCGCAGACACATTTGGCCGGCCATGGCGCGAGGGACTGACCAATGTCGCCATCGGCGTGGCGGGCCTCGAGCCCCTCAAGAGCTATCTCGGCGAGAAGGACCCGGCCGGTCACGTGCTCCAGGCGACCATTCTCGCCCTCGCCGATGAGCTCTCCTCGGCCGCCGAGCCCATCATGGGCAAGCTCGACCGCATTCCCGTCGTCATCATCCGCGGACTCAACTGGCCCCGGGGCGAGAGCGGCAGTCACTCCCTCCTGCGCGACCCATCCCGGGATCTTTTCCGCTAGAGAGAGGACTTCATGCGTCTAGGAATTCTCGGGGGCACCGGCAAGGAAGGGGCGGGGCTCGCCCAGCGCTGGGCCCGCGGCGGACACGACGTCATCATCGGCTCCCGCGACGCCGAGCGCGCGCGCGCCAAGGCCGCCGAGCTGTCGGCCCTGGCCGGAAACGCCCCCATCGCCGGCATGTCCAACCTCGACGCGGCTGCCGCCGCCGCCGTCATCGTCCTCACCCTGCCCGCGGGGGGCCTCGCGGCCACTCTGGTCCCGCTCAAGGATGCGTGTCGCGGCAAGGTCGTGATCAGCACGGTGGTGCCCCTGACCTTCGGCGGCGGGCGCCTCTTCACCCCGCCGCCACAGGGCTCCTCCGCGGAGGAAGTCCAGGAGCTGCTCGGCGCGGAGGCGCGAGTGGTCGCGGCGTTCCACCACATCGCCGCCCACGAGCTCTCCGCCACCGAGCACGCCATCGAATGCGATCTCCTCCTCTGCGGGGGCGATGCCGAGGCCAAGAAGGTGGCGGGAGAGCTCGGCCACACCATGGGCCTGCGCGCCGTCGACGTGGGCGCCCTCACCAATGCCGGGCCGCTCGAAGGCATCACCGCTGTGCTCGCCACCATCAACCGTCGCTACAAGCTCAAGAACTCCGGCATCAAGATCACGGGCCTGCCCGCATAGAAAGGACGCCTCATGGCCGAAGCACCCGTCGTCGTCAACCACGAGCGGCTGGCCGATTTCATCGTGTCGGTGCTCGAAGCGCTCAAGATGTCGCAGAAAAATGCGCGCCTCACCGCCGACCTGATGGTGCGCACGGATCTCCGCGGTGTCGATTCGCACGGGATCGGCATGCTCCCCAAGTATGTCGAGTGGACGCACCTGGGCTTCATCGACCCGACCGCGGAGCCCACGGTGGCCCGGGACGACCTCGCCACCGGCCTCGTGGACGGACAGAAGGGCCTCGGGCATCCCGCGAGCGTCATGGCCATGGAGCTGGCCATCGCCAAGGCGGCGACCTTCGGCATGGGCATCGTCGCCGTGCGCAACTCGAATCACTTCGGCGCCTGCGCCAACTACTCCATGATGGCGCTCAACCGCGGCATGATCGGACTCGCCTTCACCAACTCGCCCTTTGTCGCCATGGCGCCGACCTTCGGCCGCAAGCCCATGATGGGCACGAATCCGATCAGCGTGGCCGCGCCGGCCTCACACCGTGAGCCCTACGTGCTCGACATGGCGACCACTACGGTGGCCGTGGGCAAGCTCAGCATCGCCGTACGCTGGGACAAGCCCATCCCCGAGGGCTGGGGACTCGACGAGCACGCGCGTCCCACCACGGATGCCCGGAAGGTCCTCGCCTCGCGCCTCCTCTCGCCCCTCGGGGGCAGCCGCGCGCTCGGCAGCCACAAGGGCTACGGGCTCGGCGTCCTCGTGGATATCCTCTCCGGCGTTCTCGGGGGCGCCGTCTACGGTGATGTCATCGACCGCAAGGGACTGCGCGCGCAGAAACTGACCAATACCGGCCACTGCTTCGCGGCCATCGACATCAAGCGCTTCCGGCCGCTCGAGGACTTCACGGCGGACATGGACGACATGCTGGGCGAGCTTCAAGATATGCCCACCGCGGAGGGACACGAGCGGGTCTACACCGCGGGACAGCCCGAGGCCGAGACGGAGCGGTATCGGCGGGCCAGCGGTATCCCCGTGGCGCCCGTCCTCGCTCAGCAGTGCAACGAGGTCGCCGCCTCGCTGGGCGTCAAGCCTCTGACCTAGCCCTTCGCGGGCCAGGGAAGAAGGAGCTTGGCGAGGGCGGTCTCGACGTCGGCGAAATTCTCGAAGAGGAGATCAGGACTCTCCGCCTCGAGAGCCTCGCGAGAGTACTGCCCCGTGGCCACGGCCACCGCCACCGCGCCGAAGTGGCGCGCGCATTCGATGTCCCGTGGCGTGTCACCGATGACGACGACCTGATCCGGAGCGAGCGGTACGCCGATCAGGGCGTGGGCGCGGCGCGCGGCGAGCGAGGGGAGCTGTCGGCGGTCGTGATGGTCCGAGCCGTAGGCCCCGAGGCGGAAGTAGGGCAAGAGACCGGTCGGCGCGAGCTTGATCCGGGCGCCCGCCTCGATATTCCCCGTGAGGAGACCCAGGAGCACCTCCCCATGGTCGTGGAGGCGACGCACCAGATCGGCAATGCCGGGTAGCGTGACCACGGCCCGGCCGTCGCCGATCTCGGCGGCGAGCCCCCGGACGTAGGCCTCGAAGCAGTCGTCGAGCCGGTCGCGCACCGCCTCGCGCTCGAGACCGGCGCCCTCCATCAGGTCATGGACAATGCGCGGGTCCGTCTGACCGCGAAGGTCATAGCCGTCGATGTTCCCCGCCGTCCCGTAGACGTCCTTGAGGGCGACGGCGAGCGCCCGTCGTCCGGCGCCGCGAGCGACCAGGATGGTCCCGTCGATGTCGAAGAGGACGAGGCGCATGGAGCTCAGCGCGGCGCGGGGAGCGCGAGCGAGCGCAGCCGGGCCACGATGGGGGGCAGCCGCTCGATCACCGCGTCGACCTCGGCCGCGGTGCTCCAGCGTCCCATGGTGAAGCAGAGGGAGCCTTCCATCTCATGCGGCGCACAGCCGATGGCGCGGAGCACATGCGACGGGGTTCCCGTCCGCTGAGCGCACGCGGAGCCCGAGGAGGCCGCTACCCCGCAGAGGTCGAGGTCGAGGAGCACGCTGTCCGCCTTGGCACCGCGGAGGACGAGGCTCACATGGTGGGGCAGGCGCGCCAGGCGCGAGCCCGTCAGCCGGCAGTCGGAGACAGATCCCAACAGGGTGTCGACGAGGCGGTCGCGGAGGGCGGCCAGTCGCGCAGGCTCGCTGTGCGCCGCCTCCGCGCGCATCAGCTCCGCGGCCACCCCCAGGCCGACCAGCGCGGGCAGATTCTCGGTCCCGGAGCGGTAGCCGCCCTCTTGGCCGCCCCCGAGGATCAACGGGGAGATCTTGAGCCCCGGCCGCACCCAGAGCGCGCCCGCTCCCGGCGGGCCATAGAGGTCGTTGCTCGACACCGTCACGAGGTCGAATCCCATGGCCGCGGCGGCGAACGGCATGCGGCCGAGGGCGCCTACGGCATCCACATGCAGTGGTACGCCCGCGGTGCGGGTGATGCGGGCGATGTCCGTCAACGGCTGCATGGTGCCGATCTCCGTGCACGCCGCCCCGATCGACACGAGGGTGGTTTCCGGCCGGAGGGCGCGCCGGACTTCTTCGGGGCTGATGCGGCCCTCCCCATCCACCGGCAAAATCGTCACCGCGGCGCCCGCCTTCTCGAGATCGCGGCAGGCATTGAGCACGGAGATATGCTCCACCGCCGACGTGATCACGTGCCGGGGCCCCGTTCCGGCCCGCATGGCCACCCCCCGAATGGCGAGATTGTTGGCCTCGGTGGCCCCCGAGGTGAAGATGACCCCGGTGCCCGATCCGCCGACGAGACGGGCGACCTTGGCGCGGGCGGCCTCGAGCGATTCGCGGGCCTCGGAGCCGAGGGAGTGCGGAGCGGAAGGATTGCCAATGCCCGCCTCGAGAAACGGCCGCATGACGGCGAGCACGCGAGGATCTACGGGAGCGAAGCCGGCGTAGTCGAAATAGACCCGGTCGGGAGCGGCGCCCCCGCTCTCCACGCGACTACCGGGTCTTCCTGACGAGGAAGCGGAAGACACCGCCCTCCCGAGTGACCTCCATCAGCTCGTGGCCGGTACCCTGACACCAGCTCCGCATGTCCGCATCGGAGGCCGGATCGTCCGACAGCATGGCCAGGAGCTCTCCGATGCGCATATGCTGGATCGCCTCCCGCGTCTTCACGATGGGCATGGGACAGAAGAGACCGATGCAGTCGATCTCCTTGTCAGGAATGAGCACTTTTGATTCGGCGGCCATGCCCCGATACGGTATCCTAGCCCTCGTAGCGGCGTCAAGGCGGCGGGGCGACGGCGAGAGGCTCCCTGTGGCGCCCGCGGGCACTTTTTGATGGCTCAGCTCAAACGCGCGACCAGAGCACAGCCCGACGAGCCCACCCTCGTTCCGGGTGGCGCGCGCCGCACGATCATGCTGGCGCTCTGGCTCACCTCGTTCCTCCCCTTGATCGTGCTCGCCTACAGCTTCTACGCCTATCTCTACCCCCTGCTCGACCACACGCGTCGCATCCGCGATCTGCCCTGGCTCCAGGCGCTCCTCGTGTTCACCGGTCTTCTCATGGCGGTGGGCGGTCTCCTGATCAGGGATCTCACGCGGACGCTCCCGCGGCCTGAGGAGCCCGCCCCCACCCCTCCGCCGTTGCCGGAGCGCTTCCCTCCCGTGGTGGGCGAGAACGCCGACGACGCCGACACCCTGCTCCACGCCTTCTCCCGCATGCTCGCGCCCATCGAGCAGCAGGCGGCCGCCCTCGACCGCTATGCCACGCGGCTGGACGCGGCATACCAGGAGCTCGAGTCCACGAACGCCCGGCTGAAGGAGTTCTCCTTCAAGGACGAGGTCACCGGGCTCTACAACCGCCGCTTCTTCTCCATCCGGCTCGAGGAAGAGGTATCCCGCTATCGCCGGTTCAATCACCCCGTGTCGGTGGTGCTCCTCGACCTCGACGGGTTCAAGGCGGTGAACGACGATCTCGGCCACGCCGCGGGAGACGAGACGCTCCGCGGCATGGCGGAGATCCTCATGCGGCATTCGCGCGGTATCAACGTCATCTGCCGCTACGGAGGCGACGAGTTCGCCATCCTGCTCGTCGAGACGTCCAAAGCGGGCGCCCGCCTCTACGCGGACCGCATCCGCTACGTGCTGTCCTCCTCACAATTCGCCCATCGCCGCCGCATCACCGCGAGCTTTGGCATCGCCTCCCTGCCCGAAGACGTCGCGCCGACCGCGGACGACCTCATCCGGGCCGCCGACGAGGCGCTGTACGCGGCCAAGCGCGCGGGCAAGAACCGCGTCTCCGTTCACGAGGACGTGGGGGTGGCGCAGCCCCTGGGCGCGGAGACGGAAGGTCAATGAGCCAGCTCCCGGTACAGAAGCAGGTGCTGATCGTAGAGGACGACACGCAGGTCAGAGGCGCTCTCCGTGAAGTCTTTATCGCCGACGGCTACCAGACCCGCGTGGCGACCAACGGACGCGAAGGCCTCGAAGCCTTCCAGCGCGAGCGCCCGCCTCTCACCCTCACCGACATGAGAATGCCCGTGATGGACGGCCTCGAATTCCTCAAGCGGGCCCGCGCGGTGGACGGAGACGCCGCCATCATCGTCATCACCGGGGTGGGGGACATCAAGACGGCGATTGAAAGCCTCAAGGCCGGGGCCTACGACTTCATCACCAAGCCCGTCAACGTGGAGGAGGTCCTCATCGCCGCGGAGCGGGCCCTGGAGCGCCGTCAGCTCCTGACCGAGCGGCGGGAATACCAGGTGATGCTGGAGCGCCGGGTGACGGAAGCCACCCGTAGTCTGGCCGCCGCCCTCGCCGAGCTCGAAGAGACGTACCTGACCACCCTCGAGGCGCTGGGGTCGGCGCTTGACACCCGCGACGTGGGCACCCATGCACACTCGCGGCGCGTGGTCGGCTACTCCCTCGCCATCGCGCGCGCCTTCGGGGTGCCCGACGGCCAGATGCGGGATCTCGAGCACGGCGTCCTCCTTCACGACATCGGCAAGATCGGCATTCCCGACGGCATCCTCCTCAAGCCCGGCCGGCTCAGCCCGGACGAATGGAAGATCATGCGCACGCACCCGGAGCTGGGTCGCCGCCTCGTCGAGCGCATCCCCTTCCTCCGGGGCGCCGTGCCCATCGTCTACCACCACCACGAGCGTTGGGACGGCGCCGGCTACCCGTCCGCGCTCAAGGGCGAGCTCATCCCCCTTGGCGCGCGCGTCTTCGCGGTGGCCGACGCCTTCGACGCCATGACCTGCGACCGGCCGTATTCCGTGGCCATCTCCTTCGAGGCCGCGCGCATCGAAATCCAACGCTCTGCGGGGACGCATTTCGATCCGGCGGTGGTCGAAGCTTTCCTCAACGTCCCCCTGGAGCTCCTGGAATCGATCCGGAATGGATCGCTGGACCCGGCGCAGGGGACGGTGAGCGTCCCCCTCACCCGCGAGCACTAGCAGGCCGCTGAGTTTTTCGCCACCCTGTTAGGGCGAGTATCAGGCAGGTTCTTTCAGGTCGAGCTTCTCGACGGCGTACGCCCTCTGCTTGAACTTCTGCACCTTCCCCGACCCCGTGAGGGGAAAGCTGTCCACGATCTCCACGTATTTCGGCACCTTGAAGTTGGCGATCTTCCCGCGGGCGAAGGCCGCGATCTCGGCCGTCGTCAGGGTTTCCCCCGCTCTCGCGATGACGAACGCCATGACCACTTCACCCATGATCGGGTCGGGCACGCCGACGATGGAGACGTCCAGCACCTTGGGGTGACGCAGGAAGAAATTCTCGATCTCCGCCGGATAGGTGTTGAAGCCGCCCACGATGATCATGTCCGTGAGGCGGCCCGTGATCTTCAGGTAGCCCTCGCTGTCCTTGATGCCCATGTCGCCGGTGTGCAACCAGCCGTCCCGGAGCTTCTCCGCCGTCGCC
>WNGE01000563.1_pt1 | contig 68762 bp, 72 predicted proteins | sample 5400651 | NCBI WGS metagenome assembly WNGE01 (sample SAMN13153370, study PRJNA577476) | soil metagenome | isolation source: 60 cm soil or saprolite under grassland replicate 2 | place: USA:California | collected 2016-06-15 | reverse complement strand
TCCCTCCAAAGAGGCTTTCGACACCCCGCTCAGCCCGCCGCCTCTCAACGACGAACCGGGGCCTGCTACCGGGCGCTCCGGCACCTACCCGGACGGGACTCACACCCGCTGGCCTGACGCAGCTTCAAGGCGCACCACGAGACGAGACTAGCGAGTGCCGTAGCGGGTACCGTCACGCGTCGTGCGGCGCGCTGTGCTCTTCGACGTCCTCGGCACGCTCTTCAGCCTCGAGCCTCTGCAGAAGAAGCTGCGGCCGGCCGCGCTCGAAGCGTGGTTCGAGCGGCTGCTGCACTCGGCGACGTCTCTGACCCTCGCGGGCGGCTTCGAGCCGTTCGCCGACCTTGCCGAGTCGACGTTGAAGACGACGATCGCGAAGCTCGGGCTCAAGCAGGACGCCGCGGTCATCCTCGACGCGCTGAAGCAGCTCCCGCCGGACCCCGATGCCGCGGCCGCCTTCGACCGCCTCGAGCGCGCGGGCGTCCTGATCGGCGTGCTCACGAACGGCGGCGAAAGGCAGACGCGCAAGCTCCTCGAGGCCGCGGGACTCGTCGACCGCGTCGCCGAGATCGTCTCCGTCGAGGAGGTCGAGCTGTACAAGCCTCACCCGGCCGTCTACAGGCACGCAGCCGAACGGCTCGGCGTCGAGCCGAAAGGCGTGACCTTGATCGCCTCGCACGCGTGGGACGTCCTCGGCGCGAAGCACGCCGGGCTCGACGCCGTGTGGGTCGACCGGCTCGAGCGCGAATGGCCGTTCCCGCGCGGCAAGCCGCGCAGCCGCGTCGCGCACGACCTTCTCGAAGCGGTGGAGCTAGCGGTCGCGAAGCGCTAGCACCTCGGCGAGATGCAGCGCACGCCGGCCGGTGCCCTGCTCGATCTGCGTCCTGCACGAGAAGCCGTCGGTGACGATCAGCGTGTCGCGCGCCGCCTTGCGCACCTCGGGGAATAGCACGCGTTCGCCGCACGCCATCGAGACGTCGTAGTGGGCTTTCTCGTACCCCCAGGCGCCGGCCATCCCGCAGCAGCCGCTGTCCGGGCACTCCAGCTCGAGCCCCGTTTGCTCGAGGAGTTGCGTCAGCGGGGTAAACCCCTTCGTCGCCTTCTCGTGACAATGGCCGTGCACGATCGCGCGTCCCTGCAACCTCGGCGGCTCGTAACCCTGCGCGCACAGGAACTCGGCGAGGTGGATCGACTGCTTGCAGAGGCGCCGCGCGTCCTCGTCGTCGGGCAGCATCTTCGCGACCTCGTCCTTGAGCACGGCGATGCAGCTCGGCTCGATGCCCACGATCGGGGTGCCCGCGCGGATCTCGTCACGCAGCTCGTCGATGAGCCGCTCGAGGTAGCGTCGCGCGAGCTTCAGCATCCCGTAGTCGTAGAGCGGCCGGCCGCAGCACAGGTGCTTGCGCGGGATCACGACCGCATAGCCGGCGGCCTCGAGCACCTCGACGGCGGCGACGCCGACCTCGGGGTGGAAGTAGTTGTTGAACGTGTCGGCCCAGAGAACGACTCGCGTTCCTGCGGCAGCGCGCGGCGGTCTCGCGTGGAACCACGCGCGCAAGGGCTGCGAAGCGAACGGCGGGAAGCTGCGTTTCGGATGGACGCCGGCGGCCGCCTTGGCGAACCGCGTCCGCATGAGCGCGTTGACGAGCGCCGGCTGCTTCGACGCGAGGCGCGCCGCCTGGTCGATCAAGCCGAACGCATACGCGTGGCGCGGCCGTACGCGGCGCGCGTAGTAGTGCGCGAGGAACTCGGCCTTGAGCGTCGGCATGTCGACGCTCACGGGGCAGTCGTGCGTGCAGCCCTTGCACGAGAGGCAGAGGTCGAGCGCGTCGTACACCTCCTCGGAGCGCCAGAGCTCGAGCTCATCGCCGTTCAGCATCTCCCAGAGAATCCGCGCGCGTCCGCGCGTCGTGTGCTTCTCCTCCCGCGTGACCATGTAGCTCGGGCACATGACTCCGCCACCCGGCTCCGCGCGCCTGCACTTGCCTATGCCCACGCAGCGCGTCGTCGCGTGCGCGAAGCTGCCGCCGTCGTCGGGAAATGCGAAGTGCGCGTCGACGCGCGGCGGCCGGTAGCCGGTCCCGAGCCGCAGGTTCTCGGTGATCGCGTACGGGTCGACGACCTTCCCGGGGTTCATCTTCCATTCGGGATCCCAGATCGACTTGAACTCGCGGAACGCGTCGATCAGCTCGTCGCCGAACATCTTCGGCAAGAGCTCGGCGCGCGACTGGCCGTCGCCGTGTTCGCCTGACAGCGAGCCGCCCAGCTCGAGCACGAGGTCCGAAGCGTCGTCGAGCCAGCGGCGGAACTTCTTGATCCCGTCGCGGGTGACGAGGTCGAAGTTCCAGCGCGCGTGCACGCAGCCGTTGCCGTAATGGCCATAGAGCGCGCTCTCGTAGCCGTAGCGCTTGGCCAGCCTGTCGAGCCGGCGCAGGTACTCGCCGAGCCTCTCCGGCGGCACGGCGGAGTCCTCCCAGCCTTCGTACGTGTCGGGCTTGCCTGGGATGAACGCGGTCGCGCCCAGGCCCGCCTCGCGCACCTCCCACACGTGCCGCTCCTGCTCGGGATCGTCGTAGAGCTTCATGTCCGTCGGCGCGCCGGCGCCCTTCTGCAGCTCGGCCATGCAGTCGCGCGCCCTTGCGTCCGCTTCCTCCTTCTTCTCGCCGCCGAACTCGACCAGAAGCCAGCCGCGGCCGTCGGGAAGCAACGTCACGTCCTCGTCGTGGAGGCCGACGAGCTTCATGTCCTCGACGAGCGTCTCGTCGACGCCTTCGAGGCCGAGCGGCTTGTGGGCGAGCACGTCCGGCACGTGGTCGGCGGCCGCGTACTTGTCGTCGTAGCCGAGGACGAGCAGGGAACGTGACGGCGGACTGTGCAGCAGCTGGACGGTCGCTTCGAGCACCGTCACGCACGTGCTCTCGGTGCCGGCGAGCGCGCGGGCGACGTGGAAGCCCTTCTCCGGCAGCAGGTCGTCGAGGTTGTAGCCGGAGATGCGGCGCGGGATGTCCGGGTAGCGCTCGCGGATCAGGTGCGCGTAGCGGTCGCGCAGCTCGGTCAAGCGCCGGTCGATGTCGGGATCGCCGGACGTGCCCTCGCGCACGCGCAGCCGGCGGCCGTCGTAGAGGAGGACGTCGAGCTCGTGCACGTTGTCGGACATGCGCGGGCCCGGCCCGTAGAACTGCGCCATGATCGAGCGCACGCCGCACGAGTTGTTGCCGATCATGCCGCCGAACGTGCAGTGGTCGTGCGTCGAGGGGTCGGGCCCGAAGGTCAGCCCGTGCTCGCGCTCCGCCTGCCTGCGCAGCGAGTCGAGCACGACGCCCGGCTGCACGCGCGCGAGCTTCCGCTCGGCGTCGACCTCGACGATGTCGCGCAGGTACTTGGAATGGTCGATGAGGACTGCGACGTTGCAGCACTGCCCGGCGAGGCTCGTGCCGCCGCCGCGCGAGAGGATCGGCGCGTCGTGCGCGCGACAGATCTCCACAGTGGCGACGACGTCGTCGATCGTCTTCGGGAGCACGACGCCGATCGGCAACTGCCGGTAGTTCGACCCGCCGGTCGTGTAGAGCGCGCGCGTGCCCGCGCCGAAGCGAACCTCGCCCGCGACCGCGTTGTGGAGCTCGCGCGCGAGCGCGTGTGCGTCGACCTTCACGTGACGGCGTACCGCTCGGCGTCGGGGCGCCTGAGCTCCAGCCCGTGCCCCGGCCGCGAGAGATCCGGCCGCAGGCTGCCATCCTCCGGCTCGAGGAAGCCGTCGAAGAACATGCGCTCGATCCGGACGTGGTCGTGGAACCACTCGAGATGGCGCAGCGTCGGCGCGGCGCACAGCACATGCGCGGACGCGGCGGGCGCGCAATGGCCCGAGAGCGGGAGCTCGTGTGCGTGTGCCAGCCCAGCGACCTGCAGCAGCGCCGTGACGCCGCCGCAGCGCGTCACGTCAGCCTGCAGACAATCGACGCAGCCGAGCAGGTTGCGGAAGTCGGCGAGCACGTACCCGTACTCGCCGGCGGCCACGTCGAGCGGGGCACGCTCGCGCACGAAGCGCAGCCCGTCGGGATCCGCCGAGCTCACCGGCTCCTCGAACCACGTCACACCCCACTCCCGTGCGTAGCGCTCCGACCACGCGAGCGCCTGTTTCGGCTCGAACGCACCGTTCGCGTCGACGTACAGCTCGGCGTCGTCGCCGATCGCACCGCGCGCTGCGTCGAGCCGTTGCGGGTCGCGGTCCGGATCGCGGCCGAGCTTCATCTTCACCCGGGGGATGCCGTCGGCGACCCAGCTGCCTAGCTGCTCGCGCAGGCGCTCGAGCGAGTACGAGGTGAAGCCTCCGCTCCCGTAGACGGGCACGGACTCGTGCAGTCGGGGCAGCAGGTCGGCAAGCGGCACGTCCAGCAAGCGCGCCTTGAGGTCCCAGAGCGCGATGTCGACGGCGGACACCGCCAGCGAGCCGATGCCCGGAAGGCCCGCGTTGCGCAGGGCCTTACACATATGTACATATGTGGCGCCAACCCCGAATGCGTCGGACCCGTGAACAATCTGTCGTAACTCTCCGTCGATGAGCGCCGCAACGGCACGCGGACCGTACGTGTAGCCGAGCCCGGACTCGCCGCCTGCGCGCACCTCGACGACGACGATCGTCGTCGAGTCCCACTCGAATGTTCCGTCCGACTCCGGCGCGTCGGTCGGAACCGTGTACGCCGAGACGGCGAGCTCGTCGACCGCGACGTTCGTGCGGGCCGCGACGGCCACGCTACGACCGGCCCGGGAGCGACTCCTTGAACTCCTGCAGCTTGCCCCTGAACGACTTCTGCATCACGCCGACGAGCTCGGGATCGCCCTTCGCCATTGCCTTCGCCATCTTCTCGGCCTGCTCCCAGCGGATGTGCGGCGGTAGCGGCGGGATCTCCGCGTCGACGCGCACCTCGAGCAGGACGGGGCCTCTCGTCGCCAGCGCCTCGTCCCACGCGGCGCCGAGGGAGTCCGGATCCTCGCAGGAGATTCCCTTGATGCCTGCGAGCTCCGCGAAGCGCGCGTGCGGGAAGTCGGGGATCCACTGCGTTCCGGGGTACTTCGGGTCGCCGGTGAGCGCACGCTGCTCCCAGGTGACCTGGTTCAAGTCCTGGTTCTTGAAGATGCAGAAGACGAGCGCCGGCTTCCCGTCGAAGCGGTCGGCGTAGCGCTTGATCGTGATCAGCTCGTTCATCCCGTTCATCTGGAAGGCGCCGTCACCGACGATCGCGATCACGGGGCGCTGCGGGTGCGCGAGCTTGGCTGCGATGGCGTACGGGGTCGCGGGCCCCATCGTCGCGAGCGTGCCCGAGAGCGACGCGAGGTTGCCCTCCTTCAGCTTCAGCATCCGCGCCCACCAGTTGGTGGACGAGCCCGAGTCCGCGGTGACGATCGCATCGTCGGGCAGCCGCTGCGACAGCTCCCAGATCACGCGCTGCGGGTTCACCGGCTCCGCGTCGAGCATCGCCAGGTCCTCGACGACGCGCCACCACTCCGCGACCTGCTCCTCCACGAACTCACGCCAGCTCCGGTCCGCCTTGCGCTCGAGCAGCGGCAGCAGCGCGCGCAGCGTCTCGCCGGCGTCGCCGACGAGGGGCACGTCGACCGGGTAGCGCATGCCGACTCGCCTGCCGTCGAGGTCGATCTGGACGCACTTCGCCTGGCCTTCCTTCGGCAGCCATTCCGAGTACGGGAAGCTCGTGCCGATCAGCAGCAGCGTGTCGCAGCCCTCCATCAGCTCGTAGCTCGCGCGCGAGCCGAGCAGCCCGATCGGCCCGGTCACGAACGGCAGGTCGTCCGGCAGCGCGCTGCGCCCGAGCAGCGCCTTCGCGACGCCCGCGCCGAGCTTCTCTGCGCACTCGACAACCTCGTCCGCGCTACCGCGCGCGCCCTGGCCGATGAGCATCGCGACTTTCTTGCCCGCGTTGAGGACGTCGGCTGCGCGCCGGAGGTCGGCGTCCTGCGGGAGCACTCGCGGCCACGCGTAGCCGATGCTCGAGTAGACGGAGCCGTGCTCGCGCGGCGGCGACTCGACGGCCTTCTCCTCCTGCACGTCGTTCGGGAAGATGATCGTCGCGACGCCGCGGCGATCGAGGGCGGTGCGCACGGCGGCGTCGACCAGGTGTCGCGCCTGCGCCGGCTCCATGCAGTACTGGACGTACTCCGAGACGTCCTTGAACAGGACCTGCAGGTCGACCTCCTGTTGATAGTCGGCGCCGAGCGACGTGCGCTTCTGCTGGCCGATCACCGCGACGACCGGCGCGTGGTCGAGCTTTGCGTCGTAGAGGCCGTTGAGGAGGTGGATCGCGCCGGGCCCCGAGGTCGCCATGCAGACGCCGACCTCGTCCGTGAACTTCGCGTGGCCGCACGCCATGAACGCGGCCATTTCCTCGTGACGAGCCTGGATGAACTCGGGGTCGCCGTCGGCGCGGTCGAGCGCGCCGAGGAAACCGTTGATCCCGTCGCCGGGATAGCCGTAGATTCGGTGCACGCCCCACTTCGCGAGGCGGCGCAGGACGTAGTCGGCGACGAGCTCGGCCATTGACCCCTCCTTTTGCGGTCTACTCTTACGGCGTGTCCCCGCGCCCCCGGCCGCGCAAACGCCTCGTGCTGGTCTGCGCGTGCGCGGTGCTGGCGCTGTCTGCGAGCGCCGCGGCGGCAAGGAAGCCGCCGATCGCGGGACGGGACGTCCTGACGGGGCAGCGCGTGGGGCTCGCGCAGTTCGGCGGCAAACCGGTCTTCGTCAACGTGTGGGGCTCGTGGTGCTTCGGCTGCACGGCGGAGGCATCGACGCTCGCACGCTTCGCAAGGACGCACAGGCGCCAGGTCGCGTTTCTCGGCATCGACACGGAGGATTCGAAGCAGGGCGCGCGTGCGTTCTACAAGCGCTTCGACACGGACTATCCGTCGATCTGGGACCCGAGAGGCGTCCTCGCCGGCGCGTGGTCGCGCGGGACGCCGACGACGCTCGTCTTCGACCGCAGACATGTTCTCGTGACGCGGATCGAGGGCAGCGCGTCGCTCGCCGAGCTCAACGCGGCGCTGAAGCAGGTCACATGACGCGTCTTCAGGCGACGATCGGCGCGAACGTCTTCCTGGGGATCCTGGCCTTCTTCCTGATCGCCACGGACTGGAGGGAGGGAGACGCCTCCATCCGCTACCCGGACCTGACGGTCGCCGGGAACGGGCGGGTGTACTCGATCCTCCCAACCACGACCCCGTTGACCCCCTATGAGCGGCAGCAGTTGCTCAAGAACCTGTCGACAGTCGCGAAGACGCCCCGCTACGACACAGTGACGCCGCTGAAAGAGGGTCAGAAGCCCGTCATTGCGGTGGCCGGCGTCAGGCCGACCCACCTCCGGCCGGTGACGCCGGTGACCCCGGCGGACGTCGAGGTGACGCTGGATCCTTCCGGTCGCCCCTACGACGTCACCCTGGCGAAGGGCGCGAAGGTCGAGCGCCGCCGCCTGACCGTTCTCCACGCGCCGAGCCGCCGCGTCGCGTTCATGGGCGGTGAGGAGACTCCGTATCCATATGCCCGGGACTACAAGACGATCACGCTCGCGGAGCGTCCAGGCCGGCTGTACCCGGTGGACGCGATCTGGGTTCACGAGCGGCGCGGCCCCGATAGCATCGTCGGCGTCGTCATCGTGGAACGCGATACCCCGGTCGCGCGCTGGACCACGCTTCGGGAAATCGCATACGGCACGGACGCCGGCCTCGGCGCAATCACGACGCGCGAATGGTTGGTGAAGCCGGAGGGAGCCGGCGGCAACGTGCTCGCGCGGCGGCTCGAGAAGTGGCCGAAAGACCGCCGCTTCTTCGTCGAGGACGTCGACGGCCGCCCCGGCCTCGACACACTCGTCTTCCAGAACGGGTTCGGCGACGGCGGTTTCCCGGCGGTGGCCGGCTACGACGCGTCCGGCGCCCGCGTCGCGATCGTGCTCTGGACGAAAGTTGCGCCGTGGCGCCTCGCGTTTCCGCAAGGGACGCCGCCGCAGCGCGTCACGCAGCGGGAGAACGCCCTTGCCGCATGCCTCGCAGGGCGCCGCACCATCGACGGCGCCGGCTGCCGACTCGGCGGCTAGACCTACCGGGTGAGGATCTCCACGGCGTCGCGGTCCGCGACCTCGTGCGTGCGCCCGACGCGCTGTCCCGCGAAGCGGGCCGACGGCCCCCAAACCCGCGCTCCGGTGCAACGCCGTTCGAGATCGTGGTGAATCGTCCGGGCGACGTCGGCGACCGTGGCCGGCGGCGGCAGCGCAACGGGATCCCGGTCGATCTCGCCGGCATGCCGGAGATAGATGCGGATCAGTCCCGTCAGCCGCAAGACGGCCTCCCGAAAGCGCTCGAGGCTCTCGTCGTCGAGCGCCGAGACGAAGACGACCTCGAATTCGCGGAGCTCCGCGTTGAGTCTCTCCACCGTCTCCGGCTCCGCTTCGTCCGCCTTGGTCGCCGCGACGAGCATCGGGAGCGAGATTCCTGCGGCATCGAGCTCTGCGCGAAGGGCGAACAACTCGTCGAGGGACGCGGTCGCGTCGTGGCACAGGACCATCGCGTCCGCTCCGCGCAGTACGCCGAGAAGCGCGCGCCCCCCGCCCCGCCCCTCGGCCGCGCCGCGGATGAGCCCCGGGATCTCGACCAGCTGGACGAGGACGTCGCCAACGCGCGTCAATGCGGGGACAGGCCTCGTCGTCGTGAATGCGTAGTCGCCCGTCTTGATCTGCACGTTCGAGAGCGCCTGGAGAAGAGACGACTTGCCGACGTTCGGCGGCCCCACGACGGCGATCTGGGCGGCGCCTTCTCGGCGGACCGCGATCGAGTCGCGATGGACGACCCGCGCGCGTCCGCGTGTCGACTCCAGCTCCGCATTGACCCACTTGCGGATGTCGGCGTACGGGCCGCTCTTGTAGTTCGGGAGCTCGCCGAGGATCGCGCGCAGCTCGCGAATCCGCTCGGAACCATCCTTCCCGACGAGGCGGCGCTTGATCAACTGCATCTGCGTGCGATGAGGCATGGGCATCGCGAAATCTCCTTCGGTCAGGCGGGACGACGAGCGAGCCCAGCAGGGAATGCGACGGGATCGCGTCGTGTGCCGCCGCTTCCTCCGACACGGTGAGCTGGAAGCGGCGAACTAGCCGTGCTGACTGAAGATGGCCGAGCGCCAGGCGTCTTCGCGACCCCGGCCGTGCTGCCTTGTCATCGTGTGCCGAGCCTACTCGACGGTGACGGTCTTGGCCAGGTTCCGCGGCTGGTCGACGTTCAGCCCGCGCAGGCGCGCGATCCGGTACGCCAGCAGCTGGAGCGGAATCACCGCCAGGATCGCCTGGAGGAAGCTCGCCGTGCGCGGAACGTAGATGACGTCGTCCGCGTGGTGCTGGATGTCCTCGTTGCCGTCAGTGGCGATCGCGATCACGTGTGCGCCACGCGCCCGCGTCTCCTGAATGTTCGAGACGATCTTGTCGTAGACGTGGATGTTCGTCGCGACCACGACCACCGGCGTCCCCTCCTCGAGCAGCGCGATCGGGCCGTGCTTCATCTCGCCGGCCGAGTACGCCTCGGTCGGGATATACGAGATCTCCTTGAGCTTCAGCGCTCCCTCGAGCGCGACGGGAAGGCCGATATGTCGCCCGAGGTAGAGGAAGAACGGCTTGTCGTAGAACTTCTTCGCGATCTCCTCGATCGGGTGGTCGCCGTCGAGGAAGTCGCGGATCTTCAACGGCAGCTCGTTCAGGTGGTCGACGATGAACGCCATCTCGTCGGCGGGCATCGTCTTGCGAACCTGCGCGAGGCGCAGCGCAAGTAGCGAAAGCAACGCCACCTGCGACGTGAACGTCTTGGATGCGGCGACGCCGACCTCGAGGCCGCAGCGCGTGTACAGCACCGCGTCGGCTTCACGTGTGATCTGGGTTCCCATGAGGTTCGTGATCGCGAGCGTCCGCGCGCCCTTCTCCTTGGCCAGCTTGATCGCGTTGACCGTGTCGCGCGTCTCGCCCGACTGCGAGATGCCGATCACGAGCGTGTCCTTCGACAGGACCGGGTTGCGGTAGATCCATTCGCTCGCGATGTCGGGCTCGACCGGCAGGCGCGCCCACTCCTCGATGATGTAACGCCCGACGACGCCGGCGTGGTAGGCGGTGCCGCAGGCAACGATCACGATACGCCGGAGGTTCTGGATCTCGAGCTCTGTAAGGCCGATTCCCTCAAGCAGGAGCTCGCTGTGCCGCGCGCGGTCGCCTATGGTTTCGCGCACGGACTCCGCCTGCTCATAGATCTCCTTCAGCATGAACGTCTCGTAGCCGCCCTTCTCCGCCGACTCGTCGTCCCAGTCGATCTCGATCACGTCGGGCGTGACGATCTCGCCGCCGCGATGGAAGACCGAGCCGTCCGGCGTGATCGCGACGACGTCGCCGTCGTCGATGAGCTGCACGCGGCGGGTCTCTGCAAGGAAGGCCGCAATTGACGACGCGAGGAACATCTCGCCCTCGCCCACGCCGACGACGAGCGGTGTCTGGTAGCGCGCACCAACGAGCAGGTCAGGATGGCCGTGATGGATCACGACGAAGGAGAAGTGGCCTTCGAGCTCGGCGTAGGCCTCTTGCACGGCGGCCACGAGGTCGCCCTCGTAATGGCGCTCGACGAGGTGCACGACGACCTCGGCGTCCGTTTCCGAGGTGAACGTGTGACCGTCTGCGATGAGCGACCCCTTCAGCTCGCGGTAGTTCTCGACGATGCCGTTGAGCACGATCGCCATCCGTCCGTCGTCACAGCCGGTGAGCGGGTGTGCGTTGAACTCGGTGACTCCGCCGTGCGTGGCCCAGCGCGTGTGACCGAGCCCGTGCGTCGAAAGCGAGCCGTTGCCGCCGGCGATCCGCTTGAGCTCCTGGAGGTTGCCGACGGCGCGCACGTAGTCGAGTTCGTCGTCCTCGCGCAGTGCGATCCCGGCGGAGTCGTAACCGCGGTACTCGAGCCGTTCGAGCCCTTGGAGGAGCAGCGGCTTCGCTGTCCTGGTTCCGACGTATCCGATGATCCCGCACATGGCAACCCCTTCTAAAAGTGCGCAGAGCCCGACGCTACCGAGCCCCCGCCGTCGGAAGCCTCAGCCGAGGTCGCGTCGTACGAGGACGCCGATCGTATCAGAGAGTTGGCGCGCCTCAGCCTCGGTTTGAGCCTCGGCCAGGAGCCGCACGACCGGCTCGGTGCCCGACCGGCGAACGAGGACTCTGGCAGTGCCGTCGAGCTCGTCGTTGAGCCGATTCACCTCGTCGAGGAGGCTCTGCGGCAGTGGCCCGGCGAGGGTGAGGTTCTGCTTCACCTGCGGGAACGTGGGCATCCTCGCGGCCGCCTCGCTGAGCGGTCTCCCGCGGATCGCGTCACAGAGCAGGAAGGCGGCCGCGAGCCCGTCGCCGGTGACGTGATCGCGCAGGTAGATGATGTGGCCGGACTGCTCCCCGCCGAGCACGCCGCCGTGCTCCCGGAGCGCCTCGAGCACGTAGCGGTCGCCCACCGGTGTCGTGACGACGCGAATGCCGTGCTCCTTGAGCAGCCGGTGAAGCCCGAGGTTCGACATCACCGTCACGGCGACGAGGTCGACCTCGAGATGCGGTGCGAGGATCGCGATGATGTGGTCGCCGTCGACCACGGCGCCGTTCTCGTCGACCGCGAGCATGCGGTCGCCGTCGCCGTCGAACGCGACGCCGAGATCGAGCTCGCTGGTCGTCACCGTCTGCTGCAGGGCGCGCAGGTCGGTCGCACCGCAGCCCTGGTTGATGTTCGTCCCGTCGGGCTCGGCGCCGATCGTTGTGACGTGCGCACCGAGCTCCTCGAATGCGCGCGGCGCGATCTCGCTGTACGCACCGTTGGCGCAATCGACTCCGATCTTCAGGTGCGTCAGGTCCGAGCCGAAGCGCTCGACGATGTGCTCGAGGTAGCTGTCGTTCGCAACACCGACCCGGTTGATCTCGCCGCCGCCGGGCGGATCGGCGTCGAGCAGCGCCTCGATCTGCTCTTCGCTCTCGTCGTTCAGCTTCTGTCCGTCGCGGTCGAAGAACTTGACGCCGTTGTACTCCGGCGGATTGTGCGACGCGGTGATCACCGCACCGACGTCGAGCGCGAGCAGCGCCACCGCCGGCGTCGGGAGCACGCCCGCCAGAACGGCGGAGCCGCCTGCGGACGCGATGCCGCGTCCGAGCGCCTCCTCCAGCTCGACGCCGGACGCGCGCGTGTCGCGCCCGACGAACACGCGGCCGCGGCCCGACCAGAGCGCGACCGCTTTGCCGAGCTTCTCGACGAGCTCCGGCGTCAAGCTCTCGCCCACGATGCCCCGGACGCCGTCCGTGCCGAAATACCTGCGTGCCACGGCGCCGGACCCTACCCCCAGAGGTTCGCGGGCGGCGGCGCGGGTAAGGCTGCGCCGTGGGCCTCGATGTGTACGTCGGGACGCTGACGCGCTACCTCGCCGGCGACTGGGAGCTCGCCACGGCGAAGGCGGCTCGGGAAATGGGCCTCGACCTGCAGGTGGTGCGCGAAAACGAGCCGGAGGACGCGATCACCGATCCGGAGGAGATCCGTCCTGCGGTGCTCCAGTGGCGCGAGGCGCTGTCGGCTGCCCTCGATCTTCCGCTCGAGTGGCCGGAGGACGACGAAGCTCCCTACTTCACGGACAAGCCCGACTGGTCCGGCTTCTCGGCGCTGTTACTGCTCGCGGCGCACGTGGAGCACCCTGAGATTCCCCTTCCCAACGAGGTTCCCGATGATCCTCCGAAGCACGAGCTCCTGCGGGCGGTGGGCCGGCGCAAGAGCGGCCTGCTCCGCCGGCGACGGGAGTCCGACGAGCCGCCCCGCTACGCCTCGCTGTACCAGGCGCAGCTCTGGCTGCCCGTGGAGACCGACGCCGTGTGGACGGCGCGTTTTCTCACCGGTCATGAGCTGACCATGGCGTCGACGGGCACGCTGCTCGCGGATCTCCATGATCTCGCGCGGCGCCTCGACGCGACACGCGAGGATCTCGAGGAGTGGCGCCGGAGCGGCGGCGTCGGCGAGGTTGTCGGCACGGTCGAGATGAACGGGCAGACCTTCGAGCAGTTGGCACCCGGCAGCGTCGAGGAGCTCGGCAGGTTCGGCCTGGGCGTGCTGGTCGAGCTCGCCGAGCAGGCTGTCGACCACCGCCTGCCGGTGATTCTCGACTACTGAGCTAGCGCTTCGAGAACTGAGGCGCCTTGCGCGCCTTGGGCCTCCACCGTGCACGCGCACGCGGATGTCGTAGCGGCCCTCGAGCTCGGCGACCTTCAACGGCGCGAGCGCCAGCTGCCGGTGGACGGCACGCGGGAAGTACTCCTCGATCGTCCGTCCGTTGAACCAGGTCGCGCCGTCGCCGGGGCGCAGGATCACGCGGGCGACCGACGTCTTCCGCTTTCCGGTTCCCTGGTACTGCGCGATCTGTGTCTGTGCCAACTCAGTCCTCCAGCGGCAGCGGCTTGGGCGCCTGCGCCTCGTGTGGATGGTCGGGGCCTGCGTAGATCTTCAGCTTCGTGATCTGCGCGCGTGAGAGGCGGTTGCGCGGGAGCATCCCCTTGACGGCCTTGCGCAGCACCTCCGTCGGCCGGCGTTCGAGCTGCTCGCGTAGCGGCCGTGACTTCAGGCCGCCGGGATAGCCGGAATGCCGGTGGTAGAGCTTTTGGTCGAGCTTGTTGCCCGTCACGTGGATCCGCTCCGCGTTGACGACGACGACGAAGTCGCCCGTGTCGACGTGCGGCGTGTACTGCGGCTTGTTCTTGCCGCGGAGGGTGTCGGCGATGTGCGTGGCGAGGCGGCCGAGCGTCTTGCCCTCGGCGTCCACGACGTACCAGTCGCGCGCGATCTCTCCCGGCTTGGCGTTATAGGTCTTCATGGCAAAGAAAAGGCGAACATGGCTGTCCGCCGGGGGCGCAGTGTAGCGAAATCAGGCCGAAACCGGGGCTTCGCGACGGCGCAGAATCCAGGGGGCGGGCGCCGTCACCAGGATCGCTGCGCCGATCGCCATGGCCGCGACTCCGAGCGATTCGAGCGTCAGCCCGCCGAGCAGGGCGAGGGCCGCGGCCAGCATCGCCGCGGCGAAGTCGTTGAAGCCGAAGAGCCGGCCCCGCTCCGAGGGCAGCGTCAGATCCGCCATTTGTGCGGCCGCCGCGACGTAGGAGATGTTCCAGCCGATGCCGAGGCCGAACAGAAGAAATGCCGTCGCGGCCACGCCGGTCCACCAGACGAGCCCGAGGGCAGAGGCTCCCATCACGATCAGGCCGGACGCGAGCGCCGGCGTGCGCCCAAGCCGGTCGATCAACAAGCCGACGAAAAGAACGAGCGCGTACATGCCGAGCACGTGCGCACCGATGATCGGAAACACGTCTTGCTGCGTGTGGTGATGTTTCTCCACGACGGCGTACCCCGTCAGGTTCATCACCGAGACCATGACGCCGAAGCTCGCGAAGGCCGCGAGCATCGCCGGGATCATTCCGGGGCGGCGCAGGATTTCCCCGAGCGCCGCCCTCGGCAGCTCGACGGCCGTCGCATCGGCAGGCGTTACGAGCTCCGCGATCTTCTTCGTGTCCGGCCTGACGAGCGCGACCGTCGCCGCCGAGCCGACGCTGATGCCCGCCGCGGCGAGCCAGGGCACCGTCAGCGCGTCCGCCTCGAGATGCTTGCCCGCGAAGAGCGGGCTGAACACGGTCGGTCCGAGAATCGCGCCGAACACCGAGCCGAAGAGAACGTAAGAGATGCCCCGGGCCCGGCGAAGCGGCGGGTACATGTCGCCCGCGGCCGTTCGCACGAGGAGTGCGGACGCGCTCGACGAGCCGGTGAGCACGAAGCCGGCGATCACGGCGGTCGTCGACATGAAATGGGTTCCCACTGCCGTGAGGGCGCACCCGCTCCCGCCGACGAGAAAGCCCACGATGAGCACGGGCCTGCGTCCGAAGTGATCCATCGCGCGGCCGGCGACGGCGCCCGTGACGGCGGCCGCGACGAGAAAGATTGCAGGCCCGAGCCCGAGCAGTCCCCTGACGCCGGTGACGAGGACGAAGGTGAGCGACGACACCGCGGCGACGAGCTGCACGACGGCGGAGTTGACGGCGAGCGTCGCTGCGAGGAGCAGCGTGTTGCGGCGAATGACCCGATCTAGATCAGGCACGCCCGTACCGTCTCACGGAAGGCGGCCGCTCCGCCTCGGGACGGATGGCGAACGTAGGGCGCGCCAAGAGCTGCTTCGGCGACTCGACCGACGGCGAGCACACGGCGCCCCTGCGCGAGCTCCTGTGCGAAGGGCAAGCCGGCCTCGACCTCGGCGCGCGTCGGCGCGCGGTTGGTGGTCTCCGTGCCCGGATGTGTCGGCACAACGTTCCAGAGCAGTACGCCGTCCTCGAGGTCGAGCTCCGCAAGCACGCGGTGGACGATCGTCGCCGTCGCTTCGCTCGGGCCCGTGCCTGTCAGTTGGCGCTCGGACGTGAAGGGGATGCCGGAGACGCGTGCGCCGCGGTAGCCGGCGGCTTCCCCGACGAGAAGGCTCGGCGCTGCGGCGCGCTGCTCGAGGTAGCGCGTGAGCCGTTGCGCCAAGCGCTCGTCGCGATACTGGTTGAACGTGTCGCCGATCCGCGCGGCCGCGAGGCGCCCTACCAGCGCTCCCAGCGGACGACCTCCTCGAGCGGGCGCCGGCGCTGCGACATGCGACTCGACGCGCGGCTCGCGTTCGGGTCGGGTCTCGCCTTGCCGATCGTCACGCCGGCGACGACCCACACGTCCTCGGGTATGTCGAGCAGATCCTTGAACGCCGGCATCTCCGGCACCGTGACGCCGTAGACGCCCGCCACGAGCCCTTCGTCGATCGCCGCGAGCAGGAGGAGCATCAGTGCAGCTCCTGCATCGACAAACCAGAACGGCGCAGGCCACTCGATCTCGACTCCGCCGGTGACTGCGAGCTTGTCCGCCTCGTTGTAGCGATCGTGGTAGTCCTGCTCGCGCGTGCACACGACGATGTGGGCGGGCGCGACGGACATCCAGGGCTCGAGTCCGCTCGCGACCCACTCGGCCTCGTGGAGCAGCTGAGCGATTCGCGCGCGCGTGTCCGCGTCGGTGACGACGACGAGCCGCTGTCCCTGCGAGAAGCCGCCGCTGGGTGCGCGCCGAACCGTGCGGGCGATGCGCTCGAGCGTCTCTCGCGGGATGGGCTCGGGGTCGTAGTGCCGGACCATCCGGCGCTGTTTCAGGACGTCACGGAACTCCACGCGTAGATCGTGACGAACTTGGCACGAACGCGCTGAAACTAAGCGGCAACACTTGCCTGGTGAGGATTGCCTGGCTCACGTGGCTCCGCCTAGGCCGCCAAGCTAGCTTGGCTCAGCCAACCGCGCCAATAGCGTTGGCGCAGTACAACACGCACGACGCGCGCAATGTCTTTTCGCACCTGTTGCAACGCGTGCGGCGTGGCGAGCAGATCGTCATCGCTCACGCAGGACAGCCGGTTGCCAAGCTCGTGCCCTACGGCGACGAGGGGCCAACGCGACCTGGTGTCCTGCGACTGCATCTCCTGGTCAACGACGGGTTGGACGACGACTCCGTCGGGCCGGCTACTCCCACTCGATCGTCGCCGGCGGCTTCGACGTCACGTCAAGCACGACGCGATTGACCTCCGGGACCTCGTTCACGATGCGCGACGAGATCGTCTCGATCAGGTCGTACGGAAGGCGCGCCCAGTCGGCCGTCATCGCGTCCTCGCTCGTCACCGCGCGCAGCACGATCGGGTATCCGTACGTGCGGGAGTCGCCCTGGACACCGACGGAACGGATCGCGGGCAGAACGCAGAAGGTCTGCCACAACTCGCGGTAGAGCCCCGCGCGCCGCACCTCCTCCTGCACGATCGCGTCGGCTTGCCTCAGCGTCGAAAGACGTTCGGCGGTGACGTCCCCGATGATCCGGATGGCGAGGCCCGGCCCGGGAAACGGCTGGCGCCAGACCATCCGTTCGGGCAGGCCGAGCTCCTCGCCGACGCGACGCACTTCGTCCTTGAACAGCAGCCGCAACGGCTCGACGAGCTCCATCCGCATGTCAGCAGGCAGGCCGCCGACGTTGTGGTGCGACTTGATCAGCTCCGCGTTGTCGGTCCCGCCGGATTCGATCACGTCCGAGTAGAGCGTCCCCTGGACGAGGAAGCGGACGTCGCCGAGACCGCGGGCCTCTTCCTCGAAGACGCGGATGAACTCTTCGCCGACGATCTTCCGTTTCCGCTCGGGATCGTCGACGCCGGCGAGTCGCCCGAGAAAACGTTCCTGCGCCTGCACGTGCACGAGCGGCACGTGGAAGTGCCCGTCGAACGTCTCGACGACCTGCTCCGCTTCGTTCTGACGTAGCAGACCGTGATCGACGAAGACGCACGTCAGCTGCTCGCCCACGGACTTGTAGACGAGTAGCGCCGCGACGGCGGAGTCGACGCCGCCGCTCAGACCGCAGAGCACACGGGCGTTGCCCACCTGCGCGCGGATCCGCTCGACCTGCTCCTCGATCACGGTGGCCGGCGTCCACCACGGCGGCGCGGCCGCGACGTTGTAGAGAAAGTTCTTGAGCAGCTCCATGCCGTGCGGCGTGTGCACGACCTCCGGGTGGAACTGGACGCCGTAGACGCGGGACTCCGGCTCCTCGAACGCGGCGATCGGTGTGGACGGCGAGCCGGCGACGACGCGCGCGCCGGTCGGAGGGGCGACCACGGAGTCGCGATGCGACATCCACACGCTCTGTTCGCCGGGCAGATCGTGGAACAGTTCGGACTCCTCGGCGCGCAACTCCGTCTTGCCGAACTCCGAGATGCCGGTCCGGTCGACGCGGCCGCCGAGATCGAGCGCGAGCAACTGCATGCCGTAACAGATGCCGAGCGTCGGAACGCCCAGGGAGAAGAGCGCAGGATCGACGCGCGGAGCGCCCTCGGCGTACACCGACGCGGGGCCGCCGCTGAGGATCAGAGCGTGCGGATTCCGTGCGCGCACCTGTTCCGGCGTGACGGTGTGCGGAACGAGCTCCGAGTAGACGCGGCACTCGCGGACGCGGCGCGCGATCAGCTGCGCATACTGGCCGCCGAGGTCGACGACGAGCACCGGACGCTCTTCCGGCCGCGCCTCCGGGAGGTGAACGACCTCCGCCTCAGCGGCGATAGTTCGGAGCCTCCTTCGTGATCGTCACGTCATGGGGATGCGACTCGCGCAACCCCGCGGCGGTGATCCGCACGAACCGAGCCTCGTGCATCTCGTCGATCGTCGCGGCGCCGCAATACCCCATCGCCTGGCGCAGACCTCCCACGAGCTGGTACGTGATCGGCGCGAGCGGCCCCTTGTAGGCAACACGTCCTTCGATGCCCTCGGGCACGAGCTTGTCGACGTCCTCCACGTCGCCCTGGAAGTAACGGTCCTTCGAGAAGGAGCGCGCCCGCATCGCCCCAAGCGACCCCATGCCGCGGTACTCCTTGTACCGCTCGCCCTGGACGAGCATCACGTCTCCGGGCGCCTCGTCGGTGCCCGCGAGCATCGAGCCCAGCATCACTGCGTCCGCGCCGGCGCCGATCGCCTTCGCGATGTCTCCGGACGACGTGATGCCGCCGTCGGCGATGAGAGGCACTTCGTGGTCCGCCGCGGCGCCCGCACAATCGTGGATCGCCGTCACCTGCGGCACACCGACACCGGCAACGACGCGCGTCGTGCAGCTGCTCCCCGGCCCCACGCCGGCCTTCACCGCGTCGGCGCCCGCGTCGATCAACGCCGCGGCAGCCTCACGCGTCGCGACGTTTCCCGCAACGAGCTCGATCGAGCGCCGCGCCTTGATCCGCCGCACCACGTCGAGCACTCCTGCCGAGTGCCCGTGAGCCGTGTCGACGACGAGCACGTCGACGTCGGCGTCGGCGAGGGCCTCCGCCCGCTCCAGCGCATCTGATCCAACCCCGACGGCAGCTCCCACGCGCAGTCGACCCTGCTCGTCCTTCGTCGCGCGCGGATGCTGGATCTTCTTCTGGATGTCCTTGACCGTGATCAGGCCCTTCAGCCGCCCGTCGCTGTCGACCACGGGCAGCTTCTCGATCTTGTTGCGGTGGAGAATCTCCTCCGCCTCGCCGAGCGTGGTGCCCACCGGCGCAGTGACGAGGTTGCGCGCCGTCATCAGTGCGGAAACGGGCTGCTTCACGTCGTCTTCGAAGCGCAGGTCGCGGTTCGTGAGGATGCCGACGAGGACGTCGTTCTCGTCGGTGATCGGGACGCCGCTGATGTGGTACGTCCGCATCAGGTCGAGCGCATCCGACACGAGCGCGCTGGGCGGCAGCGTGACCGGCTCCACGATCATCCCGGACTCGCTGCGCTTCACCTTGTCGACCTCGGCGACCTGATCCTCGATCGAGAGGTTGCGGTGGATGATCCCGATGCCGCCTTCGCGCGCGAGCGCGATCGCCAGCGGCGCTTCGGTGACGGTGTCCATCGCCGCCGAGACGATCGGGATCTCGAGGGTGATCGAGCGCGTCAGCCGCGTTGCGGTCGACACGTCGTTCGGGAGGACGCGCGACTCCGCGGGGACGAGGAGCACGTCGTCGAACGTCAAGCCCTCTTTGGCGAATTTCTGCTCGAGCCTGAGGAGCTGCTCGAGTTGCTGAGGACTGAGCTCGACGGCCATGATCGATCGTAGCATCGCCCTCTGACGGACTAACGCGCGCTGATCGGCTCCACGGCGTGCACCGTGACGTTCGCCGCGAGCCTCGCCACCTCGCGCGGATCGAAGCGGCCGCCGCCGACCTCCAGCGTCGCCGCCGCGCCCGTCGCGACCGCCGCCCGCATCGCGTCCTCGAGCGGTTGCTCGGCGATCCGCGCCGCGAGATAGCCGGCGAGCATCGCGTCACCCGATCCGGCCGGCGCGAGCGGTTCGTGCGGCGGGATGTTCGCCTCGAAGCGCTGCGTCCGCCGCTCCTCGCGAAAGAGCGCGAACGCGCCGGCGCCGTGGCCGATGAGCACGTTGCGCGCACCGAGCTCGGCGATCGCGTCGAGCGCCATCATGAAGTCCTCCTCGTCGTGGAACTCCTGCCCGACGAGGCCCTCCGCCTCCCGCTGGTTCGGCGACACGAGCCACGGCTCCGCCTCGACGCCGAGCCGCAGCGGCTCGCCTTCCGCATCGAGCACGACGCGGACGCGCCGGCGCGCGAGCTCGCGGATCGCCTCCGCATAGAAGCCTGCGTCGACGCCGCGCGGCAGGGAGCCCGCGAGCACGACCAGGTCGGCGGCACGCGCGAGATACGCGATCTTCTCGAGCAGCATCTCGAGCTCCTCGCGGCTCACGTGCGGCCCCCACTCGTAGATCTCCGTGGACGTCCCGCCCGCCGGGTCGACGACCATCGTCGACGTGCGCGACTCGCCGCCGATGCGGACGAAGTCGTTGAGGATCGCCTCGGTCGTCAGGTCCTCGACGATGCGCGTGCCGGTCCGGCCGCCGACCAGTCCACTCGCGACGACCGGCACGTCGAGTGCCTTGAGCGTGCGCGCGACGTTGATCCCCTTGCCTCCCGCAAGCGTCAGGCCTGCGCTCGCACGATGCCGGTGCCCGAGCTGGAAGTTCGGCACGGTCAGCGTCCGGTCGAGCGCCGCGTTCAGCGTCACCGTGACGATCACGTGAACCAGGACCAGACGTGCTTCGCCGTCCGGCGGGCGTAGAAGCCGACTCGTCCGCCGAGCCCCGGACGCTCGATCGACCGCGCCGCGACGAGCGGCCGCGCGGCGACGAGGCGCTTGCCCGTGTACACACGGATCACGCCGAGCCGGTCGCCCGCGTGCACCGGAAGGCTCACCGCAGCCTCCGCGACGATGCGCGCGACGAGCGGCCGGTCGATGCGAACGGCGCGGCGCACCCGCGACGCGGCGACGAGTCTCAGCGGCGCGCGGCCGTAGCCCGCTTGCGCCAGCGCGTACGTACGTCCCGGCTTGATCACGCTTGCGACACGGTATCGGGAAAGGCCCCACCTGAGCAGAGACGCAAGATCGGCGTTCCGCTGCTCGCGCGACGGGCTGCCGAGAATCGTGGTGTAGACGGTGAGCCCGGGCCGGCGCGCAGCCGCAACCTCGCACCAGCCGGCGGCGCCGGTGTGGCCGGTCTTGACGCCGATCAGCCCCGGGAAGCTCCCCAGCATGTCGTTCCACGTGTGCAACACGCGGCCGCCCGCGATCGTGTCGCTGCTCAGACGGACCACGTCGCGGATCTCACGCTCGCGCATCGCGATGCGCGCGAGCCGCGTGACGTCGGCTGCGCTCGAATACTCGCCCGGCGCGTCGAGCCCGTCGGGTCGCACGAAATGCGTGTCGCGAAGTCGGAGCGCGCGCGCCTTGTCGTTCATCTCGCGCACGAACGCATCGACGTCACCAACACCGGCGTACGCGGCGAGGGCATAGGCGGCGTCGTTCGCACTCTGGATCAGCGCGGCCTCGACGAGGTCGCGCACCGTGATGTGCTCTCCGGGACGAAGGTTGATCGACGATTCTCCGACGCCTGCGGCCGAGCCCTGCACCGCGACTTCGTCGGTGAGCTTCACGCGCTCGAGCGCGACGAGCACGGTCATCAGCTTCGTGATGCTCGCGATCGCGACGTGTGCGTGCGCGTTGCGGGCTGCAAGCACCTCGCCCGTCTTTCCGTTCACGACGACGTACGCGCCCGCGTCCACGGGTGGAGGCCCGGCGGCGAGTGCGGGGCGCGCCGCAAGGAGCGCCACGAAAACGACGAGGAGGAGCAGGCGTTTCGTCGCGATCGCCTACCAGCCGGAGACCGACCAGATCTCGTCGCGCAGGCGTACGGCCTCGGCGCTCGCGGCCGTTCGCCAGTCGCCGCCGCGCGCGCGATACGCGTAGTCGATCGCTCGCGAAACCGAGACGAGCGCGCTCGCCGGGCCGCTGGTGAATGCGCGCGCGACCTCCGCGGGCCCCGCGCCCTGGGCGCCGACGCCGGGCAACAGCAGCACCTGCTGCGGACACAGCCGCCGCGCCTCGCCGACGGCCCGTGGGTACGTCGCGCCCATGACGAGCCCGACGCTCGAGAGCCCGCGCTCGCCGAGCAGCGACTCGCCCCACTCGCGCGCTAGCAGCGCGACGCGGTGCCAGACGACGTCGCCGTCGCGGAGCCTGAGGTCCTGCACGTCCGCGCTGCCGGCGTTCGACGTCTTCGTCACGACGAAGAGGCCGGCGCCGTGGCGCTTGCACGCGTTGAGGAAGGGCTCGACCGACTCGCGTCCGAGATAGGCGTTGACGGTGATCGCGTCGGCGATCGGCGGCCCGCCGTCGCGGGGCTCAACGTACGCGGCTGCATACGCACGCGCGGTCGAGCCGATGTCGCCGCGCTTCGCGTCGGCGATCACGAGCAGGCCTGCCTGGCGCGCGTAGGCGCACGCGTCCTCGAACGCGCGCAGGCCCTGCGAGCCGAACGCTTCGAAGAACGCGATCTGCGGCTTGACGGCGACGCATGCCGGTGCTGCCGCGTCGATCAGCCCGCGGCAGAAGCGGGCGACCGCATCGGCCCGCGCGGCGGGTCCCGCATTTGCCTCGCCCTGAAGCTCGACGGGAAGCAGGTCGAGCACGGGGTCGAGCCCCAGCACCAGCTGGCTGCGCCGCCGCTCGACGGACTCCGCGAGCCGGTCGGCGAAGGTGGTCGTGCCGGTCTCGACCTGCGTCACGCCCCCAGCTTATGCAGCCGAGCGGCGGGCGACCTCGTCGAAGGTCATGACGTGCAGCTCGGGCGGCGGCCGCCGCAGGAACTGCGCCACGACGAGCAATTCGTCGGCGTCCTCGGGCGCGAGGGAAGGCTCGGCACGATGTGCCTCCGCGAGTCCTGCGTCCAGCTCGAGCCTGCCTGCGGCCGGGACCGTGCGCACCGCCGCGACGCGCCCCGCCGCGATAAAAAACGCGCGCCGGAAACCGGGCTCGACCGCCGGAACGAGGAGGCAGAGTTCGCTCTCCCGCAGCCGATGGAGGCGCTCCAGCTCGGCGGCGAACGCCTCGACGGCCGCGACGCGGTCGCGCAGCCGCGCTGCGTCCTCATAGCGCAGCGCATCCGCGTGCGACGCGAGCTTGCGTCGGAGCCTCGGCAGCGCAGAGCGCGGACGCTCCAGCTCGCCGACCTCGAGTGCCCGAGCGGCGAGCTCCGCCCGGCGGCGGCTCTTCAACGGCCCATGCGGCGTCGGCTTGCTCGTGACGACCACGCGGTCGCCGCGCGAGCCGAGGTAGACGTAGCGATCCGGACGGGTCGAGCGCGCGTTCGCCGGCGGCCGCAGCTCGCGCAGCAGGCGCAGCTCCTCGAGCGCCGCCTCGAGCTCCGAGCCGAGAACGCGCCACTCGATCGACTCGACCGCGGAGAGCGCGGCCTCGACAGCCGGCCGCTGCCGTTCCGAGCGGAAGTACGAACGCAGGCGGGCGCGGAGATCGCGCGCGCGGCCCACATAGAGCACCTGTTCGTGCGCGTCGCGGAAGAGGTAGACGCCGGGGAGCGTCGGCGCGCCGAACGCGAGCGAGCGCTTGCCGTACACACGCCGCCGCCGCGGCGCGGACAGCTCGACGAGGTCGGCGACGGTGCGGGCGCCTCGTTCCTGTGCGAGACCGATCAGGCGGAGCAGGATCTCCGCCGTCGCCTCCGCATCGGGCAGCGCGCGGTGGCAGGGGCGCGTGCCAGTGCCGAAGAACTGTGCCAGCGACGCGAGCCCGAACCGCGACGCGCGGCCCGCGAGCAGGCGGCGCGCGAGCCAAACGGTGTCGACGACGGGTGCGGCCGGCCGCCGCCCTCCGAGCCGCAGGACGGCTGCGTCGAGAAACGCCATGTCGAAGCGCGCGTTGTGCGCGACGAGCACGGCTTCGCCGGCGAACTCCAGGAAGCGAGCCGTCGCCGCTCCGACGTGCGGAGCGCTCCGAAGCTCCCGTTCGTCGATCCCCGTCAGCGCCGCGATCTGCAGCGGCAGGCGCTCCCGCGGGTTCACGAGCGTCTGCAGCGTCGCCGCCAGCTCCAGCTCCTCGATGCGCACTGCGCCGATCTCGCAGATCTGCGACCGGCCGGGCGAGAGGCCGGTCGTCTCCAGGTCGACGACGCAGTACGCCGCGTGCTCGAGCAGCTGCGGCTCCGCGGCGCCTGCGGCGAGCGCGACGCCGCCGCCACGCCACGCGAGCCGCGCATCCGCGCCGACGACGTCGTCGAGCAGCGAGCGCGCCATCCCCTCCGGCAGGTGGGCGAGCGCGAAGAGCGCGCGCGCCGCCTCCTCCACCGGTACGGCCCCGCGCCGCTCCTCGACGAGCTCGACGAGCCGGTCCGCCGCGTCCAGCCGGAGCTGCATTCCTCGATGCTAAGCGAACATATGTTCGTGTGCAAGCGGAAAAAGAAGGCCGCCCCTTCCAGCGGCCTTCGTTGGGAGTTCCTGCCGAGCGGCGGCGCTAGCCGCCGGCGCCGCCCTTGACGGCGGCCTTGAGCTGGCTGCCCGCGGAAAACTTCGGCACCGTGGTGGCGGCGATCTGGACGCGCTCGCCCGTACGCGGGTTCACGCCCTGCCGCGCTGCGCGCGCAGCGGCCGAAAACTTGCCGAACCCGGTGAAGTTGACGTCACCGCCGCTGCGGAGCGTGTCGGTGATGGTGTCGAGAAACGCATCTACGGCCTTCTGAGCGTCCCGGCTCGCGAGGCCACTCCGCTGTGCGACCGAGGCGATGAATTCCTGCTTCGTCACGAATCCTCCTTGTCTTGGATTGGCTGGACCGGGGCTTCGGGACCCTAACACGGCTCAACCATGCGCTTTGGGCGCTGATCTTAGGGGGTGGACAGGACGTCAGAGGCCCTGAAGAGGCTCCAGAGGCGGACGGCGTGGCGCGCGAGCTCGTCCACGCCCCCCTCTTCGCGGTCGACGACGCAGATCGCCGTGCTGCAGGCGAGGCCCGCGTCCCGCAGGGCCTGCACCGCGGAAAGCGCCGCTCCGCCGGACGTTACGACGTCCTCGACGAGGCAAATTCGCTCCCCTGGCTCGAACGCGCCCTCCAAGCGGTTCGAGGTCCCGTAGTCCTTCGCCGCCTTGCGGACGATGAGGAACGGCAGCCCCGACTCCAGCGACGCGGCGGCCGCGAGCGCGACGGCGCCGAGCTCCGGCCCGGCTATACGTTGCGCGTCGGGCTCGTGCTCGTGGATCTGCGCCGCAAGACGCTCGCCAAGCACACGCAGGATGTCCGGCCGCGTCTCGAAGCGGTACTTGTCGAGGTAGTAGCGCGAGCGGCGGCCGCTGCGCAGGAGGAAGTCCCCCTCGAGGTACGCATGTTCCTTCAGCGCGCGACGCAGCTCTTCGTCGCTCGCGCGAAGTGTCCCGGCGGCGTCCACGGCGGGCACGATACTCCCTGCTCTGAAGCTCCGGAAGCGCGCACTGTTCGCGAAGTTCTTCGCCGACCGCGGTACGCACCTCGCGGCGATGATCGCCTACTTCGCGCTTCTGTCGTTCGTCCCGCTCACGTTCCTCGCACTCGCGCTGCTCGGCTTCGCCGGCCGCGCGGACGAGTCGAGCTTTCTCGTCACCGAGCTCAAGCACGCGTTTCCGGAAGCGCCCGTCGGCGACATCGTCACGCTCGTGCGCAAGGTTCAGGACAGCGCGGCGACGCTCGGCATCGTCGGCGGCGCGTTCCTGCTCTGGACGGCGCTGTCGCTGTTCAGCGTGCTCGAGTCGGCCTTCAACATCGTCTACGAGAAGCCGAACCGATCGTTCCTGCACGGCAAGGCGATCGCGTCGATCCTCATGCTCGGCTCCCTCGTGACGCTCTTCGTGGCGTTGCTCGTCGGGTCGCTCGGCGTCGCTTTCCTGCGGCGGTACACGCCCGACGCGGTCGACAACGTGATCTCGGCGTACATCCTGACCGTCGCCGTCTCGACGATCGGCGTGTTCGTCTTCGTCGTCTCCGTCTACTACCTGTTGACGAACGCGCCGCTGACGGTGCGCGAGGTGCTGCCGGGCGCCGCGCTCGCGACGGTCGTGCTCGAAGCCGGCTTCCAGGTGCTGCCCGTGTACGTCCGCTACACGGACGTCAATCCGGTGCTGAAGACATTCGGGCCGCCGGCGATCCTGCTCGTCTGGCTCTACGTGATGGCGAACGTGCTCGTCTTCGGCGCCGAGCTCAACTGGTGGGTCGCGCGGCGGAGTCAGCGCGACGTGGAGCCCGAGGGCCTCGCGTAGTCGAGCGGCAGATAGAACCAGCGATCCGGCGGCTGCGGATGAGTCTCGAAGCCGAGCGCCTTGTACAGCTGCTCGCCATCGGGTGACGGACCGAGGACTGCGAGCTCGCAGCCACGTTCGCGCGCTTCCCTGAGTCGTGTGAGCGCGAGAGCCCGCCCGATCCCCAGCCGCCGCGAATCGGGACGCACGGCCAGGGCCGTCAGCAAAATCGTCGCACCTGAGTAGAAGGCAGACGCCATGCCGACCGCGGTCTCGTCGCGGAACGCGACGTACATGCGCCAGCGCTCAGACCCGCTGAGACCGAGATTGAGATCTCTCAGCGCTTGTCGTTCGCGCCGGTCATCGAACCAGCCGGACGCGCCCGCGACGTCGAGCCATGCGTCCAGCCTCCGCTCCGACACGACAGGCTCGATGCGCGTGCCCGCCGGAGTGGCCGCCGGCTCGAGATCGAGCGAACGCAACTGTGCGTGCATCTCGCACGCGGAACGCTCCGGCCTACAGCCTTCCGCCGCGAGCAGTGCCGCGTCGTCGGCTCGACCCGTCCCCTCGGCACACAGCCAGGACGCCGGCACCTTCCGCTCATGGAACCACGCGATCAACCTCCGTACGCCGGCGCTGCTGATGCGCCGCTCGGAACCGCTGAGCACCGCGTTCTCGCTATTCGAAAGCACGCCCGTCCGCACCGCGTAGACAGCGTCGGTCTCGATGACGTCGGCACGCGGCGTCGTGCCCAGATGCCGGAGATAGGCCGAGTGGGCGGCCAGAAACGGACTTCCCCAGTCCTGCACGGCGCCTACAGTTTTCGTGCGAAGTCTGCGGCGGCACGCGCGCGGTGCGAGTTCGTCCGCTTCCAGTCGTTCCCCAGCTCGGCGACGGTGCGGGTCTCGCCGTCGGGGACGAAGATCGGGTCGTAGCCGAAGCCCTCGCTCCCGCGCGGCTCGTCGACGATGCGCCCTTCGAGCGTGCCGGTGCCGCGGTGCTCGTCGCCCTCGGGTGAGAGCGCGACGAGCTCGCAGACGTAGCGGGCGCGGCGGCGGTCGCCGTGGACGCCGCTCAGCTCCGCGAGCAGCCGCGCGACCGGATCGCCGCCGCCGAAGCGCGCGGACTCGATGCCCGGACGGCCGTCGAGACCGCGCACCTCGATCCCCGAGTCCTCGCCGATCACCCAGACGTCCGGCTCGATCGAACGGCCGAAGTCGGCCTTCGCGCGCGCATTCTCGTAGTACGTCTCGCCCGTCTCCGGCGGATACTCGCCGGCGCCGAGCAGCTCGATCTCCCATCCCGGCAGCGCTGCGCGCAGTTCGCGCAGCTTCCCCGGATTTTTCGAGCAGAGCCTGGCTAGCCGCCCCACTGGACGCCCTGCACGAACTCGAGATCTCCCAGCTTCGCGAGCAGCGTGTCGGACGGCGTGTCGAGCGTCAGCGTGACGATCCGCCGGTCGGGCTCCTCTTCGAGCTGGAAGTGCTCGATGCGCGCGTTCTCGCGTTCGAGTGAATCGAGCAGGTCCGTCAGGCTCGTCTCGGGACGCAGGTCGATGACGATGCTCCGCTCCTCCGGCCTGATCCGCTCGAAGACGTGGTACGCGGCGATCCGCAGCGGCCAGAGCGCGACGAGCGTGACGACGGTTCCGATTACCGCACCCGAGTAGTAGCCGGCGCCGGCCGCGATCCCGATCGCGGCGGCGACCCACAACGTCGCCGCGGTCGTCAGGCCGCGCACGGAGAGGCCCTGGCGGATGATCGCTCCGGCGCCGAGGAAGCCGATGCCGGTCACGATCTGCGCGGCGATGCGCGTCGGGTCGGCGCGGATGACCTGGTCGCCGCTCGTGAGGAACTCACGGAAGCCGTACGCGGAGACGATCGTGAAGAGCGCCGACCCCAGGCAGACGAGGAGGTGCGTGCGCAGCCCGGCCTCCCGGTCGCGCAGCTCGCGCTCGAAGCCGATCGCACCGCCGAGCACTGCAGCGAGCGACAGGCGCGCCAGGTTGTCGTCCCAGCCGAGCGACGGAATCGCGCTAAGCAACGGCGGCCTCGAGCGCTGCGCGCTGCGCCTCGGTGATCTCCTCGATCCCCTCGCCGGCGAGATCGAGCAACGCGTCGAGCAGGTCGCGCGTGAAGGGCGCGCGCTCGGCCGTCGCCTGCACCTCGACCAGGCGCCCGTCGCCCGACATGACGACGTTCATGTCCGCGTCGGCGGTCGAGTCCTCCGTGTACTCGAGGTCGAGCAGCGGCTGCCCGTCGACGATTCCGACCGAGACCGCTGCCACCGAGCCCACGAGTGCCTTGCCCAGGCCGAAGCGCTCGAGCGCGCGACGTGCTGCGACGTACGCGCCGCAGATCGCAGCGCAGCGCGTGCCGCCGTCCGCCTGAAGCACGTCGCAGTCGAGGTAGATCGTCCGCTCGCCGAGCGCGTCGTAGTCGGTCACGGCACGCACGGCGCGGCCGATCAGCCGCTGGATCTCGATCGTCCGGCCGCCCTGGCGTCCCCTGCTTGCCTCGCGCTCGACGCGGTCGCCCGTCGACGCCGGCAGGAGCGAGTACTCCGCCGTCATCCAGCCGCGGCCGGAGTTGCGCAGCCAGCGCGGCACCCCCTCCTCGATCGAGGCGGTGCAGAGAACCTTGGTCTTTCCCTGCGACCACAACACCGCGCCGTGCGGCTGCTCGAGGTAGTCGAGCTCGATCTCGAGCGGGCGCAGCTCGTTCGGGCGCCGCCCCTCCCTCACGCCGCCGCCTCCAATTCGGCGATCGTCACGTGCTCGACCTCGTCGATCGGAAGCTGCAGGAAGCGCGCGCCCATGGCGCGGAACGACTCCGGATCTCCGGTCGTGAGGAACCGGTAGATCCCGTCGCGTACGGGGTCGTGCTCGATGCCTTTCCGTGCGAGCGTCTCGGCGACCTCGCGCGCCGTTTCCTCCGCGGAGAAGACGAGCGTGACGCCGCGACCGAAGACGCGTTGAAGTATGGGACGGATCAACGGATAGTGCGTGCACCCGAGGATCACCGTGTCGACGTCCGCCGCCTGGAGCGGTGCCGCATACCCGCGCACGGCCTCCACGGTCGGCGCGCCGTACGGGTCGTCGCTCTCGATCAGCGGCACGAGCTCGGGACACGCGACCTGCACGACCTCGACGCCGGCGTCGAGCGTGCGCAGCAGCGCGGCGTAGCGCCCGGCGGTCACCGTCGCCTCCGTCGCGAGCACGCCGATCCGCCGGTTCCGCGTCGACTGCACCGCAGCGTGGGCCTCCGGCGTGATCACGCCGACGACGGGGACGGAGAGCTCCGACTGCAGATCGGGGAGCGCCGCAGACGTCGCCGCGTTGCACGCAACGACGATCAGCTTCACGTCCTGGCCCTCGAGCCACGCCCCGATCTCCTGCGCGAACCGCCTGATCTCCGGCAGCGGCCGCGGCCCGTACGGAAGCCGCGCGGCATCGCCGAGATAGAGAAAGTCCTCGTGCGGCAGCGTCACGAGCAGCTCGTGCAGGACGGTCAGCCCGCCCATGCCCGAGTCGAAGACGCCCACCGGCCTCGCGTCCATAGAGTGCTCGATTCTATGGCTAGGCTTCGTCCCCTATGGGCCGGATGAAGGCTCTCGCCGGCCTCCTCGTGATGTTCGCCCTCGCCACGTGCGCCTCCGGTGCGGCGGGCGTCGCGTCGACGCCGCAGCTCCTCGTCAGCGGGGCGACCGAGACGGGTGCGAGCGCCGCGACGCTCGTCGAGGTGAAAGAGGAGAGAACGGACGCCGCGCCGAGCAGGATCTCGATCTACGCGCCTGCCGGCTACGTCGCGAATCTCGGCCAGACGGCCGGCACGCTGATCGGGACGGTCGACGCCAGCGTCCAGATGCTCGGGCTCTCGCCGGAGCCGGTCGCCCTTTCCGGCACGATCCACACCGACAGCCCCACGTTCTACGTGGACAGCACTTGCGCACCCGGCAAACACACGGCCGTCTGGATGCTGCGCTTCGCGGTCCTGGGGACCACCCTCGGCGTGCCGGTGTATGTCGACGCGACTATGGGCGACGAAGGGGCGTTCAGCTCCGCCAAGATCGTCATCTGCCTTCGGAATCCGTACGAGCCCCCTGGCCCGGGAGGGCGCGCGCCCTCTGTGAAGTTCGTCGGCGTGAAACTGATCCTCAGCGCCGGCATGCTCACGAATCCGACCGCCGCCGGCAGCTATGTCTGGCGCACGGTGATCACGCCCTGGACGGCGAACGGCGCGACGGAGAACACCGCGGGCACGATCGAGGCGCAGTCGATCGTGAACGTCCCGTCGTCGTTGTCGCTGAAGGCGAAGGTGCGAACGATCCGGCACCGCAAGGGCGGGCGCACGACGGTCACGAACTCCGTCCTGCTGAGCGGCAAAGTGCGCGAGAACCTGAACGGCATCCCGGGCGCGAAGGTCACGTTCTACGCCAACGGCAAGACCGCCGGGTCTGTGCCAACCGGCGCGAGCGGCGTCTTTTCGAGGAGGACCGGGCTGAGCAGGAGGACGACGATCAGGGCGACGGCGACCGTGCCGACGCGGGAGACTGCCTGCGTGAACGCGTTGCCGCCGACCCTGGCTCCCGCGGGCTGCGTCGGCGCCACGATCGCCGGTTACAAGCTCGGCAGCAACACGGTCACCGCGACGCCGAGGAAGCGATGACGCGGGCACTCGTCCGCCTGGGTACCTGCAGCTGGGCCGACGAAGGGCTGGTCAAGAACTGGTACCCGCGCGAGGTCCGCACGGCTGAGGGGCGGCTGCGCCACTACGCCGAGCGTTTCGACACGGTCGAGGTCGACTCGCCGTTCTACCGCCTCCCCTCGACCGAGACCTCCGCGCGCTGGGCCGAGCGCACGCCTCCCGGGTTCGTCTTCCACGCGAAGGCGTCGAAGGAGATGACCGGACACGAGGAGACAGACTCGCGCGAGCGCTCGTTCGCGCAGTTCCGCGAGTCGCTTGCGCCGCTCGAGGCGTCCGGGAAGCTGCGCGGCGTGCTCCTGCAGTTCCATCCGCGCGTGAAGAAGTCGCCCGAGGCGATGGAGGAGTTGCGTGACGTCGCCGGGCTGCTCACGCCGCTCGTCCCGCTGATCGAGTTCCGCCATCGTTCGTGGATGACCGAGGAGGAGCGCGCCGACACGCTCGCGTTCCTCGAGCAGCACGGGCTCGCGTACGTCTCGGTGGATTCGCCGCGCACGCGCGCGTCGAACGTCATGCCGCGCATCGCCGCCGCGACGCACGACGTGGCGTACGTGCGCTTCCACGGCCGAAACTGGAAGACATGGAACAAGAAGACGAAGACGTCCGGCGAGCGCTTCGACTGGCTCTACTCGGCGGAGGATCTCGAGGAGTGGGTCGGATCGATCGCTCGACTCGCGGAAGAGGCGCGCGAGGTGTATGCGATGTTCAACAACAACCGCTTCGACTACGCGCCCCGCAGCGCGCAGGTGTTGCGCGGGTTGCTCGACGAGGCGGGGGTCGATGCGACCGGCGGAGTCGAACCGGCGCGCGCCGACGCTACGCTCTTCTGATGCGGATCTTGTCGCTCGTGCACGGTCCACTGGTGCGTTCCGAGCTGTTCGGGGACGTCGTGCGCGCGGAGGGCCACGAGCTGGACGAGCGGTCCGTGGTCGACGATCCGGCGGCGCTCGGGCCGGTCGAGGAGTACGACGCCGTGCTGGTCTTCGGCGGGCACATGAACGTCGACCAGGAGGACGAGCATCCTTGGTTGCGCGAGGAGGACGATGTGATCCGCGCGCTCGTCGCGCGCAAGGTGCCGCTCCTCGGAGTGTGCCTCGGCGGCCAGCTGCTGGCGAAGGCTGCCGGCGCCCACGTGGGGCCTTCGCCGGAGAGCGAGCGCGGCTTCGTGCGAGTGGAGCTGACCGACGCGGCCGAGGACGATCCGATCTTCGCATCGTTGCCGCAGGAGTTCGACGTGTTCGCGATGCACGAGTACGCGTTCCACGTGCCGGAGGGAGCGGTCGAGCTGGCGCGCTCGAGCGTGTGCTCGCAGGCGTTCCGCCTCGGTGACCACGCGTGGGGTGTTCAGTTCCACCCGGAGGTGCGCGCCCAGCAGGTCGCAGAGTGGATGCGCCGCGGCCGGCGCCCGAACGGCGACGCGATCGTCGCGGAGCTGCTTGAGCGCGAAGACGAGTGGCAGGCCTTCGGCGCGACGCTCTGCCGGGCATTCCTCACGGCCGCGGAGCGCGCTGTCGAACGCCGCGTGCCGGTGCCAGGCACCGCACCAAGTCTGTAAAAGGTTCTGCACCGACAGTCCGTGCCGCGCGCGGCCCCTCTACCGTCGCTCCATGGGACGGTCGCCGCGCATCCAGTTCGCCGACGCGATCTACCACGTCTGGACGAATGGCAACCGCGACTGCGCGATCTTCAAGGACGTCGACGATCGGGAGGTTCATCTCGGCTTCATGGATCACGGCGTGCGCGAAGACGGCTGGATCTGTCATGGCTACTGTCAAATGACGACGCACTACCACGTACTCCTGCAGACACCGGAAGCGAATCTCGACCGCGCGATGCATAGGCTGAATTCGGGCTATGCACATTGGTTCAACCAGCGCCACGGTTACTCGGGCCACCTCTTCAAGCAACGGTATGACGCCGAAGTCGTGCTGACCGAGTCCTACCTGCTCGAGGTCGCTCGATACGTCGTGCTAAACCCGGTCCGAGCTCGAATCTGCCGCCGCCCCGAGGAATGGCCCTGGAGCAGCTACCGGGCAAACATCGGCCTCGCCAAGGCGCCGGCGTTCCTGGACAACGACTGGCTCGTCAGCCTCTTTGGAAGAGGCGTCTCGGAAGGACGGCGTCGGTTCAGGCGCTTTGTGGACGACGCGGTGAGTTCCGGTGCCAGGCACCGATGACTGTTCGGGTCACGTCTCTGCAGGGAGGTCTTCGCGGCGCGACCACTCGTGCCACGAGCCGGCGTAGTTGCGGGCTTCGAAGCCGGCGGCGGTGAGGATCTGGACGGCGAGCGCGGACCGCGAGCCGCTGTGACAGTACGCCGCAATCTCGGAGCCCGGCGGCAGGCCGACGAGCTCCCGCGCCTGCTCGACCGTTTCGCACCGCGCGAGCTCGGCGACGTCGAGGTTGCGCGCGCCGGGGATATGTCCCTGTCGTGGGTCGCATTCCTTCCCGCGCGTTCCCGCATACTCGGCCTCGGTGCGTACGTCGAGCACGGTCAGCGTCCCGTCGCCGAGGCGGCGAGCCAGCTCCTCGACCTCGACGTTCATCCCAGCATCTCCGCCACCACGGCGTCGAACTCATCGGGACGGTCGAGCGACATGAAGTGCCCGGCGCCCTCGAAAACGACGGCACGACCGTCCTGCGCGGAGGCGGCAAGCTCGCGCGCCTCATCGGGCGTGAAGAGCTCGTCCTCCGAGCCTGCGCCGACCACAAGCGGACCCGCAAACGCCCTGACGACGTCGGAAGCGTCGTGCCGGTCGCGGATCGCTTCCTGTGTGGCAACGAGCTCCTCCACCGTCACACCCTTGGCAGCGTTGTCGGGCGGACCGGCGGAGCGCAGGCCCGCAATGAGCTCGCCGCGAAACGCTCGCCGCTCAGGCGTGTCGGGTCCGGCACGCGCGCCGGCGAGCACGAGCGCCCGCACACGTACGGGCGCGCGACCCGCCACCGCCAGCGCCGTATAGCCGCCCATGGAATGGCCGACGAGAACGAGTTCCCCCTCGACTTCGCTCAAGATCTGCTCGGCCCAACCATCGATCGAGCTCCCCCTCCCGTAGAGCCGGACGGCCAGACCCCCGAACCGCGACACCTGCCGCTCCCACATCCGCTCGTCGAGCGGCCACCCGTGCAGCCACACGACCGTCACTGCGCCGCGACCACGTCAAGCTCCTCGCGGATCGCGGGCCGCTCGGAGAGCTCCGCCAGCCACTCGGCGACGTGGCGCGCCAGCTCGAGCCCGAGCGCGTCGCGCGCGCGAATGATCCACGGCAGGTACGCGATCGCCGCGAACCCGTACTGCGGAGGATCGAATGCCTGCAGACGCTCGGCGAGCGCGTTCTCGTCGCCGCGGCGGAAGGCGTAGTAGTCGCGGCCGAGCTCGTCGTCAAAGCGGAAGACCCGCAATCGCTCCAACGCACGCTGGGCGGGATCGGCAGGCAGCAGCGTCGGCTCCGGGTAGCGCTCCTCGAGGTACTCCATGATCACCGCGGACTCCGGGAGCACGAACGTGTCCTCCTCGAGCACCGGCACCTTGCCGGCCGGGTTCTTCTCGTAGATCCAAGCGGGGCGGTTCGAGAGGTCGATCGCCACCGGCTCGTAGGGAATGCCCTTCTCCGCGAGCGCGATCCGCACGCGCGCGCAGTAGGGACAGCGGGCGGCGTCATACAGCGTGATCACGGCTGCAGCCCCAGCACGTCGGCGATCTGGGCGTAGAGCTCCTCGGCGGCCGGCAGGTCGCCGGGCCGGTCGGCGGTGCGCGCGACCGCCCGCACCCGCGCGGGCAGGGCGCCGGTGAGACGGGAGACGACCGTCGGATTCGCGCGCAGCGCGAGTGCGTCGCCCGGAGGGAGCGGGCCGAAGTACTCCGGCACCGAGAGGTACTCGTCGACCATCCGGCCGCGGTCGTGGACGACGAAGCGCACGACTGCTCCTGCCTCCAGCGTCAGGAGCACCGTCACACCGAAGCGATACGAGAGCTCGACGCCGAGCTTTCGCAGGACGTCCTGCCCGAACGGATCCATCCGCACGACGGTCCAGGCTCTGCCTCGCTCGACCTGTACGGACGCGCCGCGCACGAGCCGCGGCAGGAAGTCGCTGACGACACGCTCGACCGCCTGCGCGTCGTCGGTCTGCACGTGCAACGCACCGACGGTCTCGGGCGGCGGCTCGCGCTCGCGCAGCAGCTCGTCGACCGCGGCGCGCAGGATCTTGGCGCCCTCCTCGAAGCCGAGGTGTTCGTAGAACGCAATTGCGTCTCTGTTCTGCGAGTCGACGTCGAGAACGACGTGCGTGCTTCCGTGTGCGAGCGCAGCTTCAGACGTCCGTCGCATCAGCTCGCGTCCGATGCCCTGCCCGCGCGCATTCGAATCGACCCACAGGTCCGACACGTAGGCGGTCGTCGGGCCGTGGTCGCCGTAGCGCGCGAGCGCGTAGCCGACGGCGTTCCCGTCCTCCTCGGCGATCAGCGCGACACCCTCGTTCACCATCCGTTCGACCTTCTCACGTTCGAACTCGGCCGGATCCTCGGGATACGGCAGGTCGGGAAGCTCCGACTCGAGTCGGTCGACGAGCGACATGAGCAGGTCGACGTCTGCGGGTTCTGCGGTGCGGATGTTCACGAGCCGACGCCAGCGTAGAGAGCGGTGAGCAGGTAGTGCGCCGACAGGTTCTCGAACGGCTCGAAGCGAGGGCGCGCCGCGCGCTCGTCGGGATCACCGCAGAAGTGCGCGAGCGCCTTGCGCAAGCCGACGTCGCCGCCCGGCCACGCTCGGCGACGCGCGAGGTGCCGCGCCAGGAACCACTCCGCCGTCCACTCTCCGATGCCGCGCAGGGCCACGAGTCTGGCCTTTACCTCCGCGTCCGGAAGCGCCGCGAGCGCATCCAGGTCCAGGTCGGCTCGCGCGAGGCCAACGGCGTACTCGGCCTTGCGCCGCGAGAAACCGAGGGCGACGAGCTCGGCCTCGTCGGCGCGCGCGACGCGCTCACGCGTCGGGAACGACCAGACGCGACCCACCCGTTCGCCGAACCGTTGGACGAACCTGCCGCGGATCGCGAAGGCGGCGTGCAGCGAAACCTGCTGCGCCGTGATCGACGTGACGAGCGACTCGAACGGATCCGGTGCGAGCGGCGGCCGCAGCCCGCGCACCATCGGCACGACGCGGGCGAGGACCGGATGCGTGGCGGCGAACGCGTAGAAGGACTCGAGATCGAACTCCGCTCCGAGCAGCTTCCGAACCGTCGCTCCGACCTCCGCGTCGAGCGGCTGCACGTCGACGCCTCCGTCGGCCGCCGCGATCCGGACCTCGCGACCACGTACTGCACGCCACAGCGCTCCGTCCTCCCAGAGATTTGCCCAATCGCGGCCCCAACTGCGATAGCGTCCCGTCGAGAGTTCGAAATCGTACGGCTCCGGGAAGCGCAACAGGGTCATTCCGTGACCCGACGCTACCCACAACCCTTAACGGAGAGGAAGCGATGAAGAGGCTCGTCGTACTCGTGCTGGCCGCTGCGACGCTCGCGTTCCCTGCCGCGCAGGCGAACGCCGCATCGTCCGCGACGCCGACACTCGCGCAGTTCAAGGCGCTCCAGAAGCAGGTGAAGACGCTGCAGACGAAGGTGAAGAAGCTGCAGACGCAGACGAAGGACCTGACCGACTTCTCGAACGGGTTGGTCCCGTTGCTCATCTGCCAGGACGTCGTCACGACCGACCTGATCCAGGGAACGTGGAACGTGATCGACCAGATCGCCACGGCGACGCAGGCCGGCAAGGTCTACTTCGGGCCGCAGACTCCGCTTGCGGACAAGAACGCTTGCTCCGCGTTCAGGTTCACTCGCTCGAACGTCGTCCCACCGACCGTTGCCGTGTTCTCCTCGATCGTCACGCTGCTGACGGGCTGAGCGCGCGAAGCGTGCCGAGCCCCGGCACGGTCGCTTCAGCGACCGCGACGGCGAACGGCGGTGCGACAAGAAGGTCGCCTGCGCGGAGTCGTGTGTTCCGCGCGGCGACCTCGCGTGCAGCTGCGAAGGCGAACTCCGGTACGTAGTCCGTCTCGATCCACGGGCCGACCGTCGTTGCGAAGTCCCGGTCCTTCGGCGGGGGGAGCGACCGCGCGCGCCAGTCGTTGACCAGCGTGAAGCCGGCGAGCCGCTCCTCGCCTCCGATGACGGCGGCAACGGAGAACCGCGCCTCGGCCGGTGCCGGCGCGCGCACCTCGTCCTCCGGGCCGTAGATCGAGGCGGTGTTGCCGAACGAGAACGCGCGCTCGTCCTCGAAGAAGCGAATCGAGGGTGGCCGCAGCACAGGAGGGCGCAAGGAAACGTCGGCCAGCGGGTAGAGATTGTGCTCGCGTGCCTTGCCGCCGCCCGTGAAGAACGCTTCGAGCGTCTGCGCCGCGACCTGGATCACGCTGTCGCCCGCGATCTTCCCCGGCCAGCCGCGCTCGAGCGCAAGCTCCCGCGGAGTGAACATGACCAGTCTCAAGGCTCGGTGTGGACGATCACGTCCGCGATCTCGGGCCGCGCGCGGCGGATGCGCGCCTCGACCTCGCTCGCGCGGTTGTGCGCGTCCGCAAGCGACCCCGACGGATCGAGCCCGAGCGTGAGGAACGCGACGAGGCCCTCGTCCGTCTGCAGAAAGCGGAGCTCACGCGGCTCGCGTCCCAGCGCTTCGCGGACGATGCGCCTGACGACGCCGGCTTCTGCGTCGACGTTTTCCGCGGTGTGCGCGGCTTCGTCATCCGGGAGCGGCTCGAGGTGCGTCTGGACGACCTCCACCCCGGGCACGGCGGTCCGGATCGCACGCTCGACCTCTTCGGCGATCTCGTGCGCCTCGTCGAGCGGCAAGTCGCCGGGGAGCTTCAGGTGCAGCGACACCTCCGTTCGCCCTTCGACGTCGAGCACGTTGATGTTGTGGACTTCGCGCACGCGCGGAACGGTGAGCGCCGCAGCCTGGGCGCGATCGCGGACGCTTGCCGTCTCTTCGGGCTCGACGTGCACGACGACGTCGCTGCGCGGCAAGGCAGCCTGAACCGCCTCCTCGACGCTGTCGGCCGCCGCGTGCCCCTGACCGACGGCGGCGCCCGAGGGGACGCCGATCACGACGTCCGCGAACTGGCGTCCTCCCGCCTCGCGCATCCGAAGCCGCTTCAGGTCGACGACAGGTTTGATGCCGGCGATCGCGGCGCGTGCGGCCGCCTCGGCCTCGACGGGCACGCGGTCCATCAGGACGTCGACGTTCGAACGCATCAGACGTGCCGCGGCTACAAGCACGAGCGCGGCGACGAACAGCGCGGCGATCGAGTCGGCGTGCTGATAGCCGGAGCGGACGAACACGAGGCCGACGAGCACGGCGAACGAACCGAGCAGGTCGCTGAAGAAATGGAGCGCATTCGACTGCAGCGCGGCGCTGTCCAGCTCGCGGGCTGCGCGCCAGGAGACCAGCGTGCGGCTCGCGTCGATGACGATGACGACGCCGACGACGACGAGCGCGTACCACGCAGCGTCGACGTGTGCATGCGATGAGCCGGCAAGCCGCTCGATCGCGCGCACCGCGACGAAGACGCTTGCGAGCACGAGGATCGAAGCTTCGGCGAGCGCGGCGAGATGCTCTGCCTTGCCGTGGCCGTAGCGGTGGCCTTCGTCGGCGGGCCGCGCGGCGACACCCACGGCGAAGAAGGTGAGGAGCGCCGCGACGAGATCCGTGCCCGAATGGAGCGCCTCCCCGAGCAGCCCGAGGCTGTTCGTGGCGAGCCCGGTCGCAAGCTTGACGGCGATCAGCACGACCGCCGCGAGCACGGACATGAGCGCGGTGCGCCGCTGACGGGTCATGGACGAAGCGTAAGCCGCAACGTCGCGTCAGGCGTCTTTCGTGACGAAGCAGTGACACTCCCTCATGAGTGGCTGCCACCAGACACGCCTGCGACGGACACCCACCGGCGCCGCAGCGCAGAGCCATCCGTGCGGACTACGGCGCAGAGTCGTGACAGTTCGTTGACGACGGCTGCCACCAATGACGGCGCAAGAGGACCTAGCCGCACGGGACCTGGCGGCGCGACGTCGACGATCCGCTGCGGAGGAGCGTTACAGGTTGCCGCGCAGCGCCTGCTCGCGCTCGATCGCCTCGAAGAGCGCCTTGAAGTTCCCGTCTCCGAAGCCGCGCGCGCCGTGGCGTTCGATCACCTCGAAGAAGAGCGTCGGCCGGTCCTGCGCCGTCTTCGTGAAGATCTGCAACAGGTACCCGTCGTCGTCGCGGTCGGCGAGGATGCCGAGGCGGCGCAGGTCGTCGTAGTCCTCGTCGATCTCCCCGACGCGGTCGGGAACTTCCTCGTAGTACGACTCCGGAGTCGCGAGGAAGATCAGGCCGCGCTCCTTCAGCGCCTCGACGGTCGCAACGATGTCGCTCGACGCCATCGCGATGTGCTGCACGCCTGGCCCGTGGTTGAACTCGAGGTACTCCTCGATCTGGCTCTTGCGCTTCCCCTCAGCCGGCTCGTTGATCGGGAACTTGATCTTCCCCTGCCCGTCCGTCATCACCTTCGACATCAGGGCCGAGTACTCGGTCGAGATGTCCTCGTCGGAGAAGTGGATCATCTCCGTCATCCCGAACGCGCGCTCGTAGAACTGGACCCAGTGGTTCATGCGGCCGAGCTCGACGTTGCCGACGACGTGGTCGAGGTTCGTAAGCCCGAGGCCGCCCGCGCCGGCGCCGTTCGACGACGGCTGCGAGACGTAGCCGGGGAGATACGCGCCGGAGTACTCGCTTCGGTTGACGAACGTATGGATGACGTCGCCGTAGGTCGCGATCGACGCGAGCTCGACGCGCCCGAACTCGTCCTCCACCCAGCGGGGCTCGCCGACGCCGGTGGCGCCGCGCTGCACCGTCTGGCGGTACGCCTCCTTCGCATCGGGGACGCGGAGCGCGATGTCCCTCGCTCCGTCACCGTGCCTGCACGCGAAGCGGACGACCTCGGAGTCCTCGCGCAGGCCGCTCGTGACGACGAGGCGAATGTCGCCCTGCTCGAGCACGTAGGACGCGCGGTCGCGAACCCCCGTCTCGGGCCCCGCGTACGCGGTGCGCGTGAAGCCGAACGCGTGCTCGTAGAAGTAGGCGGCCTGCTTCGCGTTTCCGACCCAGAGCTCGACATGATCCCAGCCGTCGAGCGGCATGAAGTCTTGTTCGGCCATCGGAGAGACTCTACCGCGGTGCGCCAGAGGCGTCGACGGCGGCGAGCTCGGTCGCGTCCTCGAAGCCCGACCGGAGCGGCACCTCCTTCACGCCGATCACCGCGATCAGCCACACGACGACGGCGACGCAGGCAGCGGCGAGAAACGCAGGATGCAGCGCCTTCGCAAGGTCGTCTCGTAACGCGGGCGGCAGGCGATGCACGGTCACACCTTCGGCCGTGCCTCGCAGCCCTTTCGGCAGGCCCTGGTTGACGATCACGCCCATGATCGTCACGCCGACGGTCGCGCCGATCGAGCGCGCGAACTGCGTCAGCGCCGTCGCCGAGCCCATCTGCTCGCGACGCACGGCGTTCTGCACCGAGAGCACGAAGACCTGCATGACCGAGCCGATCCCGATGCCGCAGACGACCATGTTGCGCGCGGCTTCGCCGCTCGTCGTGTGGACGTTCATGCGCCAGAGCAGGATCATCCCGACCGCGAGGACGAGCGGGCCGACGACGACGTTCCCGCGATAGCGACCGGTCCGCGAGACCCACTGGCCTGCGAGGAACGACGTCGTCACTGCGCCGAGCAAGAGCGGTGTGAGCACGACGCCGGACGACGTCGCCGACGTGCCGATGACGCCCTGCACGAACAACGGCACGTACGCGATCGTCCCGAACATCGCCATGCCGATGAGGCCCATGCAGAGGATGCTCGACAGCACGATCGGGTTCCGCAGCACGTCGAAGGGCAGGATCGGCTCCTCGACACGCCGCTCCCAGATGCCGAACACGACGAGGAGGACGGCCGCGGCCGCGAGCGCCGCGACGACATGCGCAGAGCTCCACGCGTACTGGCGCCCTCCCCAAACGAGGCCGAGCAGCAGCGACGTCGTGCCGAGCGCGAGCAGGAACGCACCGACCCAGTCGATCGCGCGCGGGTGGACGTCGCGCCAGCGCGGCATCGTGATCCAGATGACGAGGAGCGCCAGACCGCCGACGGGCAGGTTGACGTAGAAGATCCAGCGCCAGGTCGTGTTGTCGACGATGAACCCGCCGACCGCGGGGCCGATGATCGAGGCGGCGCCGAATACCGCGCCGATCAGCCCCTGGTAGCGGCCTCGGTCGCGCGGCGGCACGATGTTGCCGATGACTGCGAGCGCGAGCGGGATCAGGCCTCCCGCGCCCGCTCCCTGGACCGCGCGAAAGACGACGAGCTGCGTCATTCCCTGCGCGAGCCCGCACAGCGCCGAGCCGGCCAGGAAGATGCAGATCGCGATGATGAAGAGCGGCCGCCGCCCGTAGACGTCGCCGAGCTTTCCGTAGATCGGAACGGTGACGGTCGTCGCGAGCAGGTACGCGGTGAAGACCCACGAGTACTGCGTCAGCCCGCCGAGGTCGCTGACGATGCGCGGCAGCGCAGTGGAGACGATCGTCTGGTCGAGGGCCGCGAGCATCAGGGTGACCATCAGCCCTGAGTAGATCGCGAGGATGCGTCCGATCGAGTAGCGGTAGCCCGGAGGAGTTCGAGCCAGCCGCTCTCGAATCGTCATCTCCACCACGCTACCCAGGCTCGGCGAGTCCAAGCGCACGGGCCGCCCACGGCAGCGCGACGCTCAACTGCTTGCGCTGGCCGGCGCGAACTCGCGGCGCCGTCGGCGGCGGCGGCAGCCCTGCCCGCGCGGCGAAGAAGCCCGCGAGGGCGGCGGCGAATTCGGGAACGCCCTCGCCGTCGACGACCTCCTCCGGCGGCGGCCCGCCCTCGACGTGCAGCGAAGGCGCCCAGGCGACCACGTCGAGCAGCGCATTCCCTGCACACGCCCAGTTCCAATCGACGAGCACGGCGCGCCCGTTGCGCAGCGCGATGTTGTCGCTGCGTACGTCGAGGTGGAGGAGGTCGCCTCCCTCGAAAGGCGCGCTCTCGGGAGCCTCACGCAACGCCGGCAGGTGCGCGTCGAGCCACGCGCGCGAGCAGAGGCCTAGCGCGAGGAAGGGCTCCGGATCGCGTTCGACCTCACGCCATTCGAACGCGAGCGTCTCGCGCGGCACGCGCACCAGCCCGGGGGGAGGGGTCGTCGCAGCGATCTCCACAAGCGCGTCCTTCACGGCCTCGACGTCGCCGTCGCGCCACGGCGGCGGCCAGTGCGCCTCGCCCAGATCCTCGAGCACGAGCAGCGGCAGCCCGTCGTGCTCCGCGTGTCCGTGAACCTCCGCCAGGAACGAGCCGCGCACGCTCTCGTACACCGCGATCTCGATGCGCAGCCACCGCGCGCTCAGCTCGTCGACCGCGGACTTCACGAAGACGGTCCGGCCGTCGTCGAGAAACGCGCGGTGCCGGCCCGCGTGCGTGTAGCCGCGCCCCTCGACGTGCTCCAGCGAGACGACGCGGGCTCCCACGATCTGCGCGATCTCCTCGTGCATTCCGCGTCATGATGCTGTTCCGAGCGTCAAAGGAGGAGCAATGATCGACCACGTCACAGCCAACGTCGGAGATTTCGAACAGGCGAAGCGCTTCTATACGCAGGCTCTCGCCCCGCTGGGCTATTCGGTGCAGATGGAGTTCGAGGGCGCCGCGGGCTTCGGCACCGGCGAGGGAATTCCCGACTTCTGGATCGGCTCGAGCGCCGAGCGCGGCGCGACGCACGTCGCGTTCACCGCGGGCGACCGCTCCGCCGTCGACTCGTTCTACGAGGCCGCGGTCGCCGCAGGTGGCAAGGACAACGGGCCGCCCGGCGTGCGCCCGCACTATCACGAGACCTACTACGCCGCGTACGTGCACGACGCGGACCGCAACAACATCGAGGCGGTGTGCCACAAGCCTGAGTGACGCTTGACAAGGAGTCCGCGGAGGGTCGTAACGACGACATGGCCGAGCCGCCCTGCGGCACCGTCACCTTCCTCTTCACCGACGTCGAGGCTCGACGCGGCTGCTCAGGCAAACCACCGCGCGGATCATGGCCGCCGGACAGGCGGGCAGATCCTCGCGTCCCAGTCGACCGCGGAAGCGCGTCGGCAACTACCAGCACCACCCGCTATTCGGCGTGCTGCTCGACCAGCTCTGGGTCAGGTGAGCGTGCGCGCCGGCGCGCGAGGGCGATCCCGCCGGCTATCAGCACGCCGCCGAGCACCTGCACCCACGTGATCGTCTCCGACAGCAGAACGAGCGCGAAGACCGCGGCGATGAACGGCTGCGCGTTCGCGACGAGCGTCGCGCGCGACGGCCCGACCTGGTCGATCGCCTTGAACCAGAGGATGTTCGTGAGCACGAGCGGGCCGAGTGTCGCGTAGACGAGGCAGATCCACACGAGCGCGCTGAAGTCGAACGACTGATTCACCATCTGCTGGATGCCGGTCAGCGCGACGGCGACCCAGCCGATCGCGAGCACGAGCGCGCTGATCCGGTAGGGCGAGTAGCGGCGCATCAGCGGCGCGATCGCGACCGAGTAGGCGGCCCACGTCGCCGCAGTCGCGATGCCGAGCAGATCGCCCTTGACGCTTCCCGAGACGCCGCCCTCCTTCCCGAGCGCGATCAACGCGACCCCGGCGAACGAGACGCCGGCCGCGATCCAGAAGCGCGAATGCAGGCGCTCGAGCCCGATCGCGAACGCGATCAACGCAGTGAAGATCGGCGTTGCGCCGAGGATCAGCGCGATCGTCGACGCGTTCGAGTACGTCAGCGCGTAGACGTACGACAACTGGTTCAGCCAGATGCCGAGCCCGGCGGCAACGATGATCAGCGTGAGGTCCCGCCGGCGCACACGGAACGACCGCTCGGTGCCGTACGTGAACCACGTGAAGATGATGGTCGCGGCGCCGTACCGCGTCGTCGAGTAGGCGAGCGGCTTGAATCCGTGCTCGAGCACGTACTTCGTCACCGTGAAGTTGAGCGCCCAGAGGACGACGGTGGAGGCCAGCATGAGGTAGGCGGTCCGGCGCACGACGGCGTTAGGCTTCCACACATGGCTACGTGCTCACGACCGCAAGTACCGTTGTCCGCCTGGCCGGCTGCAAACGCTGCGCATGCCCGCGTCCTCAGTCGCCCCGAGAGAAGACCGCTATCGGGGCTCCCTGCGTCCTTGGCCTGCTTGGTTTTCACCGGCCAGACGGGAACGTACTCACGGCCGTGAGCACCTTGACACGCGACGACATCGACGCGCTTGTCGGTCCCGCAACACCGCACTTCGCCTACCAGCTGCGTGCGCGCGTCCGCCGGTTGATCTCCGAGCTGCCCGAGGACGACCCGGTGCGGCGCTACGGCGAGGAGAAGATGGAGTTGCTCGACCGCCTCGGTTACGCGTCGTCGAAGGCGGAGGAGGGCGGCCGCGAGCCGCGGACGAAACCCGGCTGGCGCGAGATTCCGAGCTCCGCCCCGGCCGACCGACCGCTCCGATGACGCTCGAAGGCGCGTCCGTCCTCGTGACGGGCGGGTCGCGCGGGATCGGGCGCGAGATCGCCCTCCGCTTCGCGGACGAGGGCGCGAAACGGGTCGCGATCGGCTACATGCGCAAGGACGCAGCAGCAGAAGCCGTCGCCGCCGAGCTGCGCGCGCGCGGCGCCGAGCCCGTGCTGGTACGCGGCAATGTCGCATCCGCCCGCGTCGCCGAGGAAGTCGCCGCGCTCGGGCCGCTCGACGCGCTCGTGCACAGCGCGGCGACCGGCGTCGTCCGCCCCGCGCTCGAGACCGACGACAAGCACTGGGACTGGACGCTCGCCGCGAACGCGCGCGCATTGCTGTCGCTCGCGCGGGCGGCCGTGCCGTCGATGCGCAGCGGGTCTGCGATCGTCGCCATCTCGAGCCTTGGTTCCTTCCGCGTGCTCGAGAACTACGTCCTCGTCGGCGCGTCGAAGGCGGCGCTCGAGTCCGTCGTCCGCTACCTGGGCGTCGAGCTCGCGCCCCGGGGGATTCGCGTCAACGCCGTCTCCGGCGGAGTCGTCGAGACGGATGCGCTCGAGTTCTTTCCCAACAAGGAGCAGATGCTCCGAGACGCCCGCGAGCGCACGCCGGCGGGACGCATGGTGGAAGCGCGTGACATCGCCGATGCCGTCCTGTTCCTCTGTGGTCCGCAATCGCACATGATCTGCGGACAGACGATCGTCGTCGACGGCGGCTTCTCGCTTCCTGCGTGATGGAGCCGTCGGACAGGAACAGGCGAGCGTGGGACGAGGTGCATCGCCGGCGCGCACAGGCGATGCAAGGTCACCTTGGGCTCCCGCAGGTCGTGCGCAGCGCTCTAGGCGACCTCACCGGCCGCCGGGTGCTGCATCTGCAGTGCGCGACCGGCGAGTCGACGGCCGAGCTCGCTGAGCTCGGCGCCTTCGTCACGGGCGTGGACATCTCCGGCGAGGCGCTCGACGTCGCGCGGGAGCGCTGGCCCGACATCGCGTGGGTGCAGGCGGACGTGCAGGACCTCCCGTCTGAGCTGAAGCGCGGGCGCTTCGACCTCGTCTACACGGCGGACGGCGTGCTCGTCTGGCTGAACGATCTCGACGCATGGGCGACCGGGATCGCAACGTCGCTGCGGAGCGGCGGGGATTTCCTGTTGCACGAGGAGCACCCGGTTGCGCAGTGCGTCGACGCATCGCTGCGCTGGCGCGAGGATTACTTCGACGAGGAGCTGCACGTCTACCGCGGCTGGACGCATTTCGAGCTGACGGGCCCGCCCGCGACCGAGGAGAAGATCGAGCGCCACTGGCGTCTCGGCCAGGTCGTCACGGCGCTCGCGGGCGCGGGCCTCGTCGTGAGGCAGCTCGAGGAGTACCCGTCGACGAGCTCGTGGCGGAGGCTGCCGTCGCGCGTCCCGGGCAAATACACGCTCCTCGCCCGGAAACCGTAGCCGCGTTTCGAACCGAAACCGTCGGAAACAAGCCGAGCATGGGTATCGGTGTCGGTCTTATCCTGATCGCGTTCGGCGCGATCCTCACCTGGGCCGTAGATGCGGAAGTGAGCGGGCTCAATGTCACAGCAGTTGGCGTGATCCTGCTCGTGCTCGGAATCGTGGTCAGCCTGCTCGACATGCTCTGGTGGCGGTCGTGGACGTGGTACGCCGCAGGCCCGCCGTGGCGGCGGACGACGTACGTGCACGACACAGGACTGCCGGGCCAGCCCGTGCAGCCGGTCGCGCCCGTCACCCCCCGCCGTCGTGTCGTCGTCGACGAAGAGGACGTCGGAGGCCCGCCCCCGGGCCCGCCGCCGCCCTAACGGAATCATCATCTCCGGCCCGTAGCGTTGCCGCCTGTGCCGACGCTGGTGAAGCTCGTGATTCCGCTCGCGCTCGCGGCCGCCGTTCTCGTGGCTGCCCTGACGGTGCAGCCGCCGCAGACGCGGACGAAGCCGGCGCCGACGCGTTCGCTCCAGCTCCACCGCTAGGGAGTTCTGCACCGCTGACGGATCGGGCGTCGCCCCTTTCGTCCGCCCCTGGCAGCAGCCACTCATGAGCACGTGCAACGACTTCGTGCCATAGGTCGGCAAAGCGGCTCCCACTCAGGTCAGGACAACTACCCGAAACTTAGGTCCGGTGGCAGCCACCCGCACGGGAGTGTCACGACCTTGTGACCGAGGACGCCCCGCGAAGATCTCGCTAGCGTGCGTCCGCGTCCGGGTTCTGATTCGAGTCTGACGAGCGCGCGGCGTCTCGCGACGACCCGTTTCGCCGCGGATGCAGGACGCGGCCGACGGTGTCCGACGCGATGTAGCCCGCGATGCTCGGGTTCTCCTGCAGCCGCCGCAGCGAGTACTCGTACCAATACGAGCCGAAGGGGACGTAGATGCGCAGCCGGTGACCCTCCGCGACCAGCGCGTCTCCGACCTCGCCACGCACGCCGAGCAGCATCTGGAACTCGTACGCGTCGCCGGAGAGCGCCCGCTGGCGGACGATCCGCTTCGCCTCCTCGATCAGCCACTCGTCATGCGTGGCGATTCCGACGTGACAGCCAGCGTCGAACAGCGCTTCGAGCGTGTTCACGAAGCTCGTCTGCACGGCGTGGAAGTCGCGGAACTGGATGTCGGGCGACTCGACGTAGATCCCCTTGCAGACTCTGACGTTGGGTCGCAGGTCGGCGAGCGCGCCGACGTCCGAGAGGGTCCGCTTCAACGAGGCCTGGAGCACGATGCCGACATCGTCGAAGCCGGTTTCGCGGAGCTCGCGGTAGATCGCGAGAGTCGCGTCGGTCGTGGTCGCGTCCTCCATGTCGATCCGGACGAAGTTGCCGCGCACGCGGGCCCTGTGCACGAGCCGCTGCAGGTTCCGCTTGCAGAGGCCGACGTCCAGCTCCAGGCCGAGCGCGGTCGGCTTGACGCTGATGTTCGAGTCGAGGTGGCGCCGGTCGATCTCCGCGAGCACCTCCTCGTACGCGCTCGCGATCACGTGCGTCTCGTCCTCGTTGGTGATCTCCTCGCCGAGGACGTCGATCGTCGCAAGCTTCCTCTCTCGATTCAGCGCGCGGACAGTCGCCGTTGCGTCCGTGAGCTCGGGACCGGCGATGTAGCGGGACGAAATGTGGCGGACAACCGGTCGCGGCACCGCCGGAAGCAGGCGAACGATCGCGCGATCCAGGAGCGCCATCGGCGCGGCGGATTCTACGTCTCGCGCATGAAGCCCTGGCGGGCAGCGCTGACCAGCGCGACCGCCTCGGGAAAGAGGACGCGCATGGCGTCGCGAAGCGCGATTGCCTGCTGGTCCGGACCGCCCTCGACCGACATCCGCTTCAGGGCGGCGGACGTGAGATCGACTGCCGTGTTCAGCGTCAGCGTCGCGAACTGCTCGCGCTGCGCCTCCTGGACCGACTCGGCCTGATGCTCGGCGAACTCACGGAGACCGCGCAGGAGATCCTCGGGATCCCCGCCGAGTGGAAAGCCGAAGCCGCCTCCTTCCATGTCTCCAGGGTAACGGTCCGGGGTCAGGCTTCGAGCTCCTTGTGCTCCCCGCGCCTGATCGCCTTGATCACGTCGCGCCATTTGCGCTCGGACCACGCGTGCGGAACCCGCCAGGCGTCGATCCCGGCCCACAGCGACACCACGAAGATGCGCACGAGCGGTGTGCCGGGATTCGGCAGGGGGTCGTTCCCGTTCGCGCGCGCGTGGCCGAAGAGCGAGAAGCCGCGCAGGTCGACCTCGACGCCTTCGGGGACGTAGACGTCGGCCGTCGCGAACGCTCCGAACACCACGATCGTGATCACGTCGCCCTCGAGCGTCGCCTGGCGCAGGTCGAGATCGATGTTGCCGAATGCAGCAACACATCCGACGCGCCGGCGCACGCGGATCCTCCCCTCGCGCTCGGTCGAACCGAAGAGCGACAACAGGAAGCGAATCGGCCGCCGGCGCGACACGACGCCCTCCCCGCGTCCGGCAGGAAGATCGCGCACGAGCTCGTCGAGCTCGGCGTGGGTGCGCGCGTCGTACGCGCTCGTCATCCGCTCGACGAACTCCTCGAGCGTCAGCCGCCCCTCGGCGGAGGCGTCCCGCAGGCGCATGACGATCTGCTCGCGGTCGGCGTCGGACGCGCGTACGGCGGGAAGCTCGTCGCTCATCTCAGCTCCTGCTTATACGCCGATTCGACGTCGTGGAGCAAGGAGTCGACCGCCTGGAGCGAGGCGGCGACGTCCGGCGTCCCGATGCTGTCGAGATACGCGGGGGTCGCCACGCGTGGATGGACGACCTCGATCCCGGCGGCTTCCTCGGCGATCTCGCAGAGCGCGACAAGCGAGACGGCCTCGCGCACCAGCGAGCGGCTGGTCAGAGCGTCCCCGTGCTCGTCGAGCGCGAGCCAGGAAAGCTCGCCGTCCCGTTCGTAGGAGTAGACGTAGACGCGCGCGCCCTCGGACGGCTCGGCGACGAGCGCCGCGGCGACCCGCTCGCCTGCCGCCGCAAATCCCGACGCCTGCTCGGCGGAGCGGCGGAGGTCGTCTTCGAGCGCCATGAACGGAGCATAGGAGCATGCATAGACTCACTCCCCGTGGCAACGACCACTGCGCGCACGCTGTTCGCGCCGCTCGGCCCGACCTACGACCGGTATAGCGCGCTGCTGTCGTTCGGACAGGATCCGCGCTGGCGCCGCTTCCTCGTCTCGCGACTCGGCGTCGGCGCGGAGGACACGGTGCTCGACGTCGCGACTGGCACGGGACTCGTCGCGCGCGAGCTCGTCCGCCGCTTCGGCTGCTCGGTCGTCGCGGTCGACCAGAGCCCGGAGATGCTCGCCGTCGCGGCCGAGCGAACGCGCGGGCTGCCGATCCGGCTCGTCGAAGGCCGCGCGGAGGAGTTGCCGTTCGCGGACGGCGAGTTTTCGGCGCTGACCTTCACCTATTTGCTGCGTTACGTCGACGATCCGCAGGCCACCGTGCGCGAGCTGGCGCGCGTCGTGCGACCCGGCGGCACGATCGCGATGCTCGAGTTCGCACTCCCTCGCGGCGTCTGGCGACCGCCCTGGGAGCTCTGGGTCCGCGTCGGACTGCCCGTGGCCGGACGCCTGATCTCACCAGGCTGGCGCGACGTGGGCGGCTTCCTCGGCCCGAGCATCCGCGACTTCTGGCAGCGGCACGATCCGGTCGCGCTGTTCCGTGCAGCCGGGATCGACGACGTGCGCGCGCGGCGGCTCAGCCTCGGCGGAGGCGTCGTCGTCTGGGGCCGCCGGCGGTGAGCGCCGAGACGCGGCCTGCCTTCTACGCGCTCGCGCGCGGCGGCTGGCGCGACTACGTCACGCTGTTGCATCCGCCGTACACGCTGTGGCACCTGTCGTACGTCGCGGTCGGAGCAGGTCTCGCGTCGCCCTTCTCGTGGACACGCTGCGCTGCGGCGCTCGCCGCGTTTGCGCTGGGGATGGGTGTCGGGGCTCACGCTCTCGACGAGCTGCGCGGACACCCGTTGCAGACGCGGATCCCGGACCGGACGCTCTGGTCGCTCGCCGTGGTCGGGATCGCAGCCGCGACGGCTCTCGGGATCTACGCGTGCGTCGCATGGACGTGGTGGCTCACGCCGTTCGTCGTCGCCGGCGCGTTCATCGTCGTCGCTTACAACCTCGAGCTGTTCGGCGGCGCGTTCCATTCGACGCTCTGGTTCGCGCTCGCGTGGGGCGCCCTCCCCGCGCTCTCGGCGTATGTCGTGCAGGCCGAGACGGTGCGGGTCGAGGCGGTCGCCGCAGCGCTCTACGCGGCCCTGCTCTCGTACGCGCAGCGCGTTCTTTCCACGCAGGTACGAGCCGCGCGGCGGCAGGAAGGGACGGTGCTCGCCGAGCTGGAGATCGCGCTCATGGTGCTCGCCGCGGCGGCCGTCGCGCTCGGTACGGCCTTGCTCGTCCTGCACTTACGATGAACGGCGTGCACGAGGTCGACATCCTTCGCGTCGCGTTCGCGATTTCCATTGCGCTTGCTGCCCTCTCGATCGTTGGTGCGGCCCTCGACCGGGTCTCGCAGCGCGTCGTCTACGGCGTCGCCGCGGCAATCGGCGGCGGGGCGCTCATAGGCTGGGTGCTGTTCGCGCTCGATCCCCGAGCGGAGCTCGCCGTCCCGGCCGCGGGGCTCACCGCGTCGGCGCTCGCAGCGGCCGCCGCGATCGCCGTCCGCCGCGGCGTGCAGCACGCGCGCAGGGTCGAGGCCGAGATCGCAACCGCCGAGGCGCGCCTGGCAGCGGTCGTCACCCGCGGCGCAGAGGAGCGCTCCGCGGAGCTCGAGCGCATATTGGCGCGCGCCCGCTCCGAATCGCTCTCGCTCATCGCCGACGAGGAGCGCCGCATAGTCGAGTCCCGCCGCGCCGCGATCGCGGAGCGCGAGCGTACCGCCGCGCACGAGCTGAGCGACGCGCTCTCCGAGACGCAGCGGAGGGTCGAGCAGCGCCTCGCCGCGTGGACCGAGGATCTCGAGCGCGCCCAGGGGAACCTGTTCGAGCAGCTTCAGACGCTCGCCGGCCGGCAGCGGCGCCTGATCCAGGAGGCGGAGGAACGGCTCGCCGTCGACGCTGAAAGACTCGAATCGGAGAGCGAGGTCCAGCGCGGCGCATTCGTGAAGCTTCGTGAGGAAGTCGAGCGTGCAGCCGAGCGGTCGATCGAGAACGCGCGCGCCGAGCTCGAGGCGCACACGGTCGAGAGACGCCAGGCGTTGCACGAGTTGACCGAGCGGCTGCGACTACGCGAGACCGAGCTGCGCACCGCGCTCGAGCGCGAGCAGACCGAAGCGCTGCAGAGCATCCAGGCGACGTTCCAGGACGTCGAACGACGACTCGTCGAACGCCTCGAGCGCGTCGTCGAGCGCACGACGTCGCAGTATGTCGACGTCGCGACGGCGCAGTTCTCCGATGCAATCAAGCGCTCACGCGAAGATTCGGCGAAACGGCTCTCCCGCGAGCTCGAGCGTGCAGTCGAGTCCTTCGCCCACGAAGCCGAAGGGATGATGTCCGAGCGTGTGGCGAACGTCGGTCAGGCCGCGGCGCAACGGCTCGAACGCCGTCTTGCAGACGCCGAAACGGCGATCGAAGCGCGACGGGACGCAGTCCTCGCCTCCGTCGAGCAGCGCCTCGCAGCTGCGGAGCAGGAGCTTCGCCAGCGCCTGGAAGAGATTGCTGCGGACGGCGAGGCGGAGCGCGGCATCCTCGACGCGCGCCTGTTCGAGTTGCAACGCCGCCTCGATGCGGCGCTCGCGCACGCGCAAGCGCTCGAGTCGTAACGAGATCCAAACAAGTTTGCGCCAACTTCCAGATGGAAGGGATCGTCTAGGAGAACGCGAACGTGACCGCCACATGCCCGACACGATGTCCGAGATGATCCAGCTCACCCCCGCCACCGAAACGGAGCGGTCGAAGGTGGAAAGCTGGCGCCTGCACGTGTTGATCGAGGCGGGGTACCCGCTGCCGCTCGCCGAGCGGCTCGCCGGCAGCGAGGCCGACCTGCACATCGCCGTCGATCTCGTCAGGGCCGGCTGCAGCGCTCAGGTCGCAGCAGAGATTTTGCTCTAGCGGCCGCTGGCCCGTCACGCGGCGCGTGGCACGATGGGCGGGTGAAGGTCGAAGCCGTCGAGCACGGCGATCGCAAGGTCTATTCGGTCGCGTCGTTCAACAAGGGCGTCGCGTCGTGGATCTCGCGGCTGCCGACCGTGTGGATCGAGGGCGAGGTGACGGAGCTCCGGCGGCACGAACGCTGGGCGTCCGTGTTCTTCACGCTCAAGGATCCCGAGAACGGCGCCTGCCTCCCCGTCTCGATGCCGCGCGGCCGCTTCGACGCTCTTCGCCTCGACCTGGCGGACGGGGAGCGCGTGCACGTGTTCGGGCGTCCCGAGCTGTACGAGGCGCGCGGCGAGTTCCGCCTGCGCGCGCTGTCGGTCGAGCGTTTCGGCATCGGCGCGCACCTCGCTGCGATCGAGCGGCTGAAGACGAAGCTCGCCGGCGAGGGACTGTTCGCCGAGGAACGCAAGCGGCCGCTGCCGCGGCTCCCGCGACGGATCGGGCTGGTCACCGGCAACGACGCGGCGGCGAAGCGCGACGTGCTCACCACGATCGCCGCGCGCTTCCCGGCGGCGCGCGTGCTCGTCGCGGAGACCTACGTTCAGGGGCCGAAGGCGGCGCCTGCGATCACGGACGCGCTTCGCCGGCTGTGCGAGGAGCCCGAGATCGACGTCCTCGTCCTCGCCCGCGGCGGCGGCTCGTTCGAGGACCTGCTGCCCTTCAGCGAGGAACGCCTGGTGCGCGCAGTCGCCTCGTGCCCGGTACCGATCGTGTCCGCCGTCGGCCATGAGCAGGACACGCCGCTCTGCGATCTCGCGGCGGACGTTCGCGCGTCCACGCCGACCGCGGCCGGGAGGCTCGTCGTTCCCGACCTGAGCGAGCTGCTCGAGGGCCTCGGCCGCTCCCGTTCGGCGCTTCAGCGCTCCGTCCGTCGCTCGCTCGAGCGCGAGCGGCAGCGGCTGGTGCATGCGCGAACGAGGCTCGATCGGGCGCCGGAGCTCGCACTCGAGCGCAAGCGGGCATCGCTCGAGCACACGCGGGGTCGCCTGCGCGCGCTGTCGCCCCGCTCGACGCTCGCGCGCGGCTATGCCATCGTGCGCGCCGCGGACGGCATCGTCACGACCCCTCCGGGCTCGGGCGTGCATGTCGACGTCGAGGTGGCGGACGGCGCGTTCGGGGCGACCGTTGACTGAGCCGTCCTTCGAGGAGCTCGAGCGCGAGCTGGAGCAGATCGTGACGCGGCTGGAGCAGGGCAAGGTGTCGCTCGACGAGGCGATTGCCCTGTGGGAGCGCGGCGAGGAGCTGTACAAGCTCTGCGTCGGGAAGCTCGACTCCGCGCAGGGAAAGATCGAGGAGCTGGCGGCGCGGGTCGAATCCGCGAGGCCGTCGCCCTAGAGAGCGTCGTCGGAGTCGAGCGCGCACGCGCCCGGTTACGCGAACTGACGCGCGAGTCGCTCGCCGAGCTCGACTAGGTCCTCGCGCGCGCGTGTGTGATCGCCGCTGAAGTCGTCGCGCGCCGAGAACAGCTCGTAGCGCACGCCTGCCTCGCGGCAGCGGCGCACGACCTCCCCCGGCGCCTTGCCCGCCCACGTCGTCTCGTCGACGGCTCCTTCGCCCGTGACGACGAGGTCGTAGCCGCGCGGGTCGAAGCCGAGCTCGTCCAGCACGAGCTCCGCTCCGGGCACGAGCTCGGCGCCGAGCGCCGCGAACGCACCGCCGAGAGCGCCCGCCGAGCCGGAGCCGGGAACGTCCGGCAGGCCGCGCAGCCGCTCCGCCAGCTCGTCGAACTGCTCCTCGGTCGCGCCCTTCTGCCGCCCGAACACGTACACGGCGTCGAGCAGCGGCGAGCGAACGTCGCACGCCACGCGCGTCGGCAACGGCAGCTCGCCGAGCACCTCGCGCATCCCGGCGCCGCCGTCCAGGGTCACGGTCCCGCCCAGGCAGACCAGCAACGTCTCCGCCTCGCGCGCCGCCGCAAGAATCAACTCCCCCAGTCCGCGCGAGGAAGCCCGCAGCGGATCGAGCCGCGGCACCGTGTGGAATCCGAGCGCCTGCGCCGACTCCACCACCCCCACCCTGCCTTGTGACACTTTGTCACTTGGCAGGAGAAGCCACCGCGCGCTGACCTTGCCGCCGAGCGGCGCCGAGACGTCCACCTCGCGCCACTCCCCGCCGAGCGCGCGCGCGAGGACGTCGAGTGTCCCGTCGCCGCCGTCCGCGACCGGGAACACCACCGCTTCAGCGCCGCCTGCGCGCAGCCCCTCAGCGAGCGCGTCAGCGGCGGCGACCGCCGACAAGACGTTCTTCAGGCTCGCCGGCGCTGCGATCGCCCGCATCGACCTCCTCCTCTGGCACCTCCGCCTGTGCCGCGTCTGGCATCCGCTTCAGCATCGCGAACGAGAGGCCCTCGCGCGCGAGGAACAGCACGCCGACGCCCACGCCGACCGACGCCTCGATCGCCTGCAGCCCGATCCCGAAGGCGAAGCCGCGTGCGTACGAGACTCCGTATTGGACGAGCGGCAGGGCGACCGCCGCCTGGAGCAGGCCGACGTTGCCCGGCCAGAGCGGAAAGACCGTCGCGACGTTCATCAGGACGAGCACGAGACCGGCGGCGGCAAGCCCCTGGTGGATGTGGAACGCACGCATCGCCGTCCAGACTGCGAAGAGCTGACAGACCCAGCCGGCGGTCTGGAAGAACACGGCCTGCGCCGCAGCGAGCGGCGTGTGCATCACCGCGAGGCCTTGCCGCGCCATCGCGACGAGCCGCCGCACGGCTCCGAGCCCGTCGAGCGGCGACCGGTGGCGTTGTCTCGCGCTGGCGATCGCGAAGGCGAGAAGCGCGATCCCGACGACGACGAAGATCGCGAGGCTCGTCACCGCCCACTGCGGAATCTTCGCAGCCAGGAGAACGTAGACGATCAGCGCGATCACCGGAACGAGGTCGAACACGCGGTGCGCGAACACGGTCCCGACGAGCGTCGCCCACATCCCGCGCCGCGCGGACATGCGCCGGTTGAGAACCGCGACGCGTGCGAGCTCGCCGATGCGCCCGGGCAGCACAGCGTTCGCGAACAGTCCGACGGAGAAAGCCGCGAACACGAGCCGGTACCGGGGCCGCGGCGGCGGCACCGCCTGCTCGATCACGGTCCCCCAGGCGATCGAACGGACGAGGACGGAGAGCAGGTTGAGCCCGATCGCCGCGAACACCCAGCGCCACCGCACGACGGTGAACGCGTCGGCGACGGCCGACCACGAAGGCCCGTGCCACCAGAACGCCGCGACGACGCCGATCGCCGCGACGAGCATGATGGCGACGCGCACCAACGGCGAACGAGGGACCCGGAGGCTCAAGCCGCAGCATCCTCGTAGATCTCGAGCAAGCGTCGCGCGATGCCGTTCCACGCGTACCGCTCCTGGACGAGCGCCCGCGCGGCGGTGCCCATCCGTTGCCGCGCTTCCTCGTCGTCGAGCACGTCGATCACTGCGGCAGCAAGTGCCTCGTGGTCTCCGGGCGGGAAGAGCACGCCGGTGTACCCCTCGAGCACGGCGCGATAGCCGGGGATGTCCGACGCGACGATCGGCACGGCGCACGCGAGCCCGCGCGTCAGGACCATCCCGAAAGACTCGCCGCCGAGCGACGACGCCACCTGCACCTTCGCGCGAAGCAACTCGTCCGTCAGCTCGTCGTTCGTGAGCACCCCGAGGACGTCGATGCCCTCGTCCGGAACGCGCTCTCGCGTGAGCACGAGGCGGACCGCCAGCGGATCCGCGCCGACGAGCCGCAGCCGCGCCCCGGTGCGGCGATGGATCTCCGGCCATGCCCGCAGCAGGACGTGCATCCCCTTGCGCGGCTCGTGCCTGCCGATGAAGACGACATGATGCGCGCGGTTTGCGGGATCCGCCTGCGGAGGGACGATCACGCCGTTCGGCACCAGGACATAGTCGCCCGGCAGCCAGCGATCGGCGGCCTCCAACGCCTGATCCGAGACCGCAATCCGCCTGTCGATCCGTTCTGCGAGCAGGTTGCCCCAGGTGTACCTGCCGAACTTGAGCCACCGGAGCTCTCCGCTCGCGTGGAAGGTGGCGACGGTCGGCCCGCTCCACAGCGCCACGGCGGCGACGCCGATCGCCGGAGTCATCGGCTCGTGCACGTGGATGACGTCGAATCGCTCGCGCTCGAAGATCCGCTTGATGCGACGCGGGACTGACGGGCTGAGCACGATGTTCGGCAGGGAGCCGTTCGCCGGCACGATCACCGACCGGCCCACCGGCAGCACGTACGAAGGCGGGTCCATGTGCCGCCCGAGCCCCGGGTGGAGGAGGTGCGTGAACGAGCCCGGAGGATCGTTCCCCATCACGAGCCACGCGTCGACCCCGAGCTCGCGCAGCGCGAGCAGCTGCTGTTCCGCGTGATCGACCACGCCGCCCCAAAAAGACCAGGAGTAAGGTACGACTATGCCCACTTTCACGGGAGGACCGTATCGCGTCGCCCGGTGGGCTTTTGCCGGTGCGTTTCTGCTCGTCCTGCTGACGGCCGGGTGCGGAGGCGGCGCGCTTGCGCTCGATCCGGTCGCCTCGGCCGCCGACCGGACGCTCGACAAGCAGACCGGGCGCTTCGCCATGACCGTCACCTTCGACGTGCCGTCAGTGGGGCGGAGCACGATCTCCGGCGAAGGGTCGTTCAGCGATCGGGCGATGCAGATGACGATGGACTTCCCGGACTTCGGGCAGGGCTCGCCGAGCTCGCTGGAGTTTCGGCTGCTCTATCCGGTGATGTACATGCACTTCGACGGTCTTCCCTCCGGCGTGCAACTGCTGCCGGACGGCAAGACCTGGGTGAAGGTCGACCTGCAGCGATCGCTGAAGAAGCTCGGGGTGAACCTGGCGAAGCTGGGCGGCGGGGAGTCGCCGACGGCGGCGCTCGCGCAGCTGCGAGGTTCGAAGGATGCGAAGAAGCTCGGAACGGAAACCGTCGACGGCGTGCAGACGACGCACTACCGCGTGAAGGTCAACCTCGACGCCGCGCTTGCCCGCGCGACGCCGAAGCAGCGCCAAGCCGTGCAGCAGCTCCTGCGCGCGGCGAGGGAGGACGGCGTCGACGTGACACCGACGAAGGTGGACGTCTGGATCGGCGACGACGGCCTCGTGCGACGCCTGACCGAGAAGCTGGGAACCGTCGGCACCGTGACGATGACGTTCTCGGACTACGGCGCGCCCGTGCAGATCGAGGCGCCGCCGGCGAGCGAGACGTCCGACCTCTCGACGCTGCTCCCGTACGGCTAGCCCTTTTCGGGCGGAACATGACCGCACTGCCGACCGGGACCGTCACGTTCCTCTTCACAGATGTGGAGGGCTCGACAGAGCTGCTCACGACGATCGGCAAGGACGCGTACGCCACGGTGATCGGCGACCACCACCGTCTCGTCGAAGCGGCGGTCGCCGACGCGGCGGCCAGGTCGTGGACACGCAGGGCGACGCGTTCTTCGCAGCATTTCCCGGAGCGACGACGGCCGTGGCATGCGCGGCACGCCTGCAGCGCGACCTCGCCGAGACGGCACTGCACGTGCGGATCGGCCTCCACGGCAGACGACGCGGGAGCTCGTCGAGGACGAGCTGCCCGACGGCGTGGGGCTGCGCGATCTCGGCGTGCACCGGCTCAAGGACTTGACAAGCCCGCAGCGGCTTTCCCAGCAAGTGATCCCCGGCCTCCCCGACGAGTTCCCGTCGCTGCGAACGCTCGAGAACCGGCCGACGAACCTTCCCGTCCAGCCGACACCGCTCATCGGACGTGAGAGCGAACTCGCCGCCGTGGCGGAGCTGCTGCGACGCGAGGACATCCGCCTGCTGACGCTTACGGGGCCGGGAGGCGCCGGGAAGACCCGGCTTGCCCTCCAGGCCGCCGCCGAGCTCGTCGAGGAGTTCCCGCAGGGCGTGTTCCTCGTGGCGCTCGAGCCGATCTCGGACCCGGCGCTGCTGCTGCCCACGATCGGGCTGGCGGCCACATCGGCGGTTCGAGGTGATCTCGAAACCGCAGCGCGCCTGCTCGGTGCGTCGGATGCGATCGAAGAGGAGATCGGCGAGAAGATTCAGGGATATGCAGCACGCGTCTTTGGGGAGACGGAGGCCCCCGTGCGCGATCGACTCGACGAGCCGCAGATCGGGGCCGCATACGCCGCGGGCAGACCGATGAGCCAGGCAGACGCCGTCGCGTACGCACTCGCGACCGTGACCGAGCGGGCGCCTCTCTAGACTGCTGGCATGTTCGAGGGCGGTCTGGCCGAGCTGCACACGCACCTCGGTGGTTCGGTCGCCTCGGACATCCTCTGGAGCCTCGCGCACGAGCAGGGCATCGCCCTCCCCGTCAAGGACTACTGGGAGTTCGACCGCCTCGTCACCGTCAGCGACCCGCGCGGCGTCGCGGACCTCGACGCGCTGGACGCGATCTACCACTGGACGGAGCTGATCCAGTCCTCCCCGCTCGCCGTCGAGCGCAGCGTGCACGCGGCGATCGGCGGCGCGTACCGCTCGCAGGGAATCACGACGCTCGAGCTGCGCTTCAACCCGATGAAGCGGAACCGCGGCGGCGAGCGCGATCTCGACCACATCATCCTCGCGGCGATCCGCGGCCTGGATCTCGCGCGGCTCGAGTACCCGCAGGTCCGCGCCGGCCTGATCCTGATGATGGACCGCACCTTCACAGAGCAGCAGAACACGGTGATCGTCGAGAAGGCGCTGCACTGGGCGCCGCGCGGCATCGTCGGGATCGACATCGCGGGGCCGCGCCCGGGCGGCGTGCGTTACGAGTACCGGCAGGTGGCGCCGATGATCGAGGAGGCGCGCAGGGGCGGCCTCGGCGTGACGATCCATGTCGGCGAGGAGGGCGGCGACAACGGCCGCGCGGAGATCGGCGAGGTGATCGAGGTGCTGCGGCCCGAGCGCATCGGCCACGGCATCCTCGCCGCCGGCGACGCGGAGCTGATGGACGCGTTGCGCGAGCGCGAGATCGTGCTCGAGATCTGTCCGACGTCCAACCTGCTGACGAAGGCGCTGACGGACGAGGACGCCGTGCGCGACACGTTCCGCACGTTCTCCGAGCACGGCGTGGCGTTCACGATCGCGACGGACGGGCCGGAGATGATGCAAACGCACCTACGCGACGAGTTCGAGCTCTTGCTTCGAGTCGGCGCGCTGGACGAGGACGAGCTGCGTGCGGCGAACGCCCGCGCGCACGAGGCGTCGTTCCTCAGCCGTTCCGCGGCAGCCGAGCTCGCATAGGCGCCGAATCGGCCTTGTCCCTGCGGGACCATCTGGCGTCTGACACCGATCGACGTCCGACAGGGACATTGGCCCGTACCTTCGGGACACGCTTCGAAAGCACCTGATGGTCGCGTGCCGCCCGTCGTCGAGCGGGAATGTCCCTGTGGATGAACCGACACATCCGCACAACGGCGTCTGACACCGAATGGTGTCCGTTCGAGCGGGCGCCGCGAACGAAGGCGCGCCCAAGGGCGCCGTGCGTGCCTAGCCGCCGATTGTCGGCGTCGTCGTCGTCTCGGCCGTCGGGGCCGGCGTCGTCGTCGTAGGCGTGGTCGTCTGCGCCGCCGTCCCGGAAGCCTCATCCGCGGGAGGCGTCGCGGCCGCAGAGCTCGACGTCGACACGAGTACGAGCCGGTAGCGCGTCCCGTCCGCGGTGTTCACGAGCGTCAGCGGCTGCCCGCGGCGCAGCGTGAGCGTCGCCTTCCCGTTCGCGAGCGAGCCGCCGGAGACCGAGATCTTCGCCGTTCGCTTCGTGAGCGACACGAGATGGAAGAGCGGCGCGTCGGCGGGGAAGTCCACCTTGACGTCGACGCCCTGGCGGACGCCGTTCACCGAGATGACAGCGGAGAGGAACGGCAGCACGACCTTGTGCACTTCCGGAGCCGCCGCGGCCGGCGCAGTCGTAGGCGCGGTCGCGGTCGGCGTCGCGGGCTCCGTCGCAGCCGGCTTCGACGAAGGAACGACCTTCAGCGTCGCGTCCGGCTTCGCCGGAGGCGTGGTCTCGGCGCCTGCCGACGACGACGCATCTTCGTCGATCAGCTGCCGGAACGGATCCTTGCTGTTGAACGTCGCGGAGAGCGCGGAGAGCTGTCCCTCGCGCGCCGCAGGAGCGAGCTGCGCCGTGAGGACTGCGTTGCCGGTCGGCGTGCTCGGGACGGGAACGCTCGGCAGGGCGGCAGCGCCTGAGGCCGCCGCCTGCGCCTGCATCCTGCGAGCAGCCAACGCGTGCTTGTGCTTGTACTTGTGCGGCGCAGGGTGAAGCATCTTCATCGTCTTCGGCACCGAGACCGCGAGCAGCGCAACGAACAGAACGGCACCGACGACCAGGAACTTCTTCTGCTTCTTGGCCTTCACGGCCTTCAAGTCCACTTTCTTCCTGGCCATCAGGGAGTCACCCCGCTCGCCTGAGCGTCGGACGACGACGTCTCGGTCGTCCCGGTCGGCGGCGGCACGAGCGACGACACCGCGCTTGCGGGGCTGTAGACGTAGGCGTTCACGTGAACCGTCGCGGAGATCTGCGGAAATCCGTCTGCGCCGGGCGCGAAGTCGAGCCTGCCGACCGAGAACAGGCGGCCGGTCGCCTCGAGCGTCCCGTGGTGCACGGTGACGAGCTTGCGCAACCGCAAGAGAAAGTCGGTGAGCGAGTAGTAGTTGCCGGCAAACGCGAGATCGATGGGCTGCACGCCGAAGCCCCCGCCGGTCTCGAGCGGCTGAGGCTGGATCGAGTCGAACGTCACCCCTGCCTCGCTTGCCGTCTGCTGGAGCTGGAGGATGACACCGGTCATGTCCGTGTCATCGGGCATTGCCTCCACGACCTTGAACAGATCGGCGACGCGGATCCTCTGCTCGGGCGTTTGAGTCGCGAGCGAACGCGCGGTCACGATCTGCGTCCTCGTCTTCGTGAGCTCTTCGGTCAGGTGCGCGGCCTTGTGACGCTGCGGCATGACGAGGAAGAAGACGCCCGCGAGCAGCACGAGCAGCCCGCCGAAGCCGACGAGCATCGACACGACCTTCGGGGAGAGGCCTTTCGAGCTCATCGCGTCGCTCCCGGAGGGCGGATGGCGGCAGTGACGGAGAACTCGACGGAGCCGCGGCTGCCGCCATGGACCCGCGTGCTGTGACCGAGCGTGACGTCCTCGAGATCGGGGACGAGCGCGAGCCGGGAGAGCAGGCGCGCCACGCCCTGGTGCGTGAAGGCTTTGCCGTTCATCACCACGTCGCTGACCGTGGCCGAGGACGTGGTCGGCGGAAGCGGAGCGCCCGTCGAGTCGACGGCCGGCCGGAAGGACGAGCGAGATCTCGCGCAGCACGCGATCCCACGCGACGCGGCCGTTGAGCGCGCCCTGCAGGGCGAAGATGCGCAGGGCTCGCTGACCGGTGAGCGTCGACGCGGTCGAGTCCGCCGACACCGGCGCGGGAATCAGCGCGAGCTCCGCGCGCGCCGCGTCGAGCTCGGTTCGCTTGTGCGAGACGGTCGCGCTCTCGCGGACGAAGCCCGCCGCGAGCACGGTGACGACGACGACGCCGGCGATCATGGCGGTGACGACCGGCGGGCTGAACCTTGGGGTCTTGGTCTTCTCGAGCTCGCGTGGGAGGAGGTTGACGGCTCTCATGTGTCAGTCCTCGATCCCGAGTCCGATCGCGACCGCGAACGATCCGATCTGCGCTTCGTCGGTGACCGCGTCCTTGCCGACCCGCACCCGCATGAGTGGATCGCCGACACGCACCGTGACGCCGATCAACCGCTGCAGCTCCTCCGCGAGGCCGCGCATGTGAGCGGTGCCGCCCGTGAGGACGATTTCCCCGATGCTCAGGGAGCCGGGCTGGTTTTGGTAGAACTGCAGCGAGGAGACGAGCTGCCGCGCGAACGACTCGATCTGCTTGCGGAGCGCGTCCATGGAGGACTGGAGCTGCGCCTCGGTCAATTCTGTTGACGACGTCGTCTCGCCGAGCCCGAGCAGGCGCTTCAACGGCTCCGTCTCGGACGGTGCAACGTCGAGCGCGCGTGCGAGTGCCACGTTGAGGGAGTTTCCGCCCCACTCGAGCACGCGCGCGAACTCACACACGCGGCCGTCCGAGACGGCGAAGGTCGACCGGTCGTGCCCCACCGCGACGACGACGAGCGCGGCGGCGGCTTTGTTCTCCTGCGGCGCGCCCATGGCCCGCAGGAGGGCGAACGCTTCGAGATCGATGCCGACGAGCTCGATCCCCGCCTGGCGGCACGCGGCGACATAGCGGTCGACCAGGTCGCGGTAGGCGACGACGAGGAGGACGCGCTTGACGCTCTGGCCGCTCGCGTCCGTCGTCTCGCTCAGAACGTGGTAGTCGAGGACGGCGTCCTCGATCGGGATCGGAAGCGTCTCCTGCGCGCGGAAGCGAACGGCGTTGTCGAGCTGGGCCGGCTCGTCGACGCCGACGATCTCGAACGTGCGCACGCCGATCCGGTTGTTCGCAACGCCCAGGCGCACGTTGCGGCGGGGCAGGTCGTGCTTGGCGAAGAACTCGCTCAGCGCCGCGCTCAGCCGCTCGGGATCGCGCAACTCTCCGCCGACGACGATGCCGTGCTCGAGCTCGTGGCGCGCGACGTGCAGCAACTCGGCGGACCCGTTGTTCGTCACGGTCGCCGCGGCGAGTTGCGACGCGCCGATCTTGAGACCCACGAGCCGCTTCGCGGCGTGGCCGCGCTCCTTCGTGCCCTTGCGCTTCGCCTGCTTCGGCTGCTTCGCCTGCTTCGGCTGCTTCGGCTCCTTCGCCTGCTTCGGCGGCTTCGCCTCCTTGGGCTGCTTCGGCTTGCGCCCGAAGCTGATCTCCTTCTTCCAGACGGACTTCTGCTCGCTCATGACAGCGACCCTCCCGCGATCCGCAGCGCCGGGGTGGCGTGCTCGGTCTCGAAGCCGGCGCGCTCCAACAGCCCTTCGAACTGGTCGGGCCTGCTCGTCGCGCCCATCGCGACTGCACGGGTGATCACGCGGCGCAACGTCAGATCGGCGAGCGACTGCTCGAGGGTCTGCATGCCGCGCGATGCGTTCGTCTGCATCACGGAGTAGACCTGTTCCACTTTCCCCTGGCGGATCAGGTTGCGCACCGCGTCGTCAGGAAAGAGCACCTCGAGCGCGGGGACGCGCCCCGTGCCGTCGGCGGTCGGAAGCAGCGTCTGCGTGACGACACCCTGGAGCGTCGACGCGAGCTGCGTGCGCACCTGCTGCTGCTGCTCGGCGGGAAAGACGTCGATGACGCGGTCGATCGTGCTGGGCGCGCTCTGCGTGTGCAGCGTGCCGAAGACGAGGTGGCCGGTCTCCGCGGCGGTGAGCGCAGTCGCGATCGTCTCGAGGTCGCGCATCTCGCCGAGGAGGATCACGTCGGGGTCCTGGCGGAGCGCGGCGCGGAGCGCCTGGCCGAAGCCGGTCGCGTCGACGCCGATCTCGCGCTGGTTGACGATGCAGCGCTTGTGCTCGTGCACGAACTCGACCGGGTCCTCGATCGTGAGGATGTGCTCTGAGCGCGTGCGGTTGATCTCGTCGATCATCGCGGCGAGTGTCGTCGACTTGCCCGAGCCCGTCGGGCCCGTGACGAGGACGAGACCGCGCGGCTTGGTCGTCAGCTCGAGCAGGCTCGCCGGCAGGCCGAGCTCTTCGAGCGACTTGATGTCCTGCGGAATCTGGCGGAGCGCGGCGCCGAGCGACTCGCGCTGGAAGTACACATTGACACGGAAGCGCGCCGCACCGGGCACGTCGTGCGCGAGGTCGATCTGCTTGTCGAGCTCGAGACGCTTCTGCTGCTCCGTGCTGAGGATGCGGTAGAGGAGCGCCTGCGTCGTCTCCGCGTCGAGCGGATCGGCGCCGACAAGCGCCTCGAGCTTGCCGCGCACGCGCACGGCCGGCGGGGAGCCGACCGTGATGTGCAGGTCGGACGCGCCGAGCGCAACACACTGCTCGAGAAGCTCGTCGATTGAGAAGGAGTGCGGCATGCCTCGCCCGAGCTATCGGCAGGGTGGCACCCGACCTTTACACGTAAGCGACACGCACCGTTCTGCGTCCGCCGAATAACCCTTTCGGGGGGTCACCGCCCCCGATCGCGCGCCGATACCTGACTCGCCATCGCTGGTAACCAATCGTCTGTCGGAAGGAGAAACACTGTGAGGGCACTAATCAGCAAGCGTCTTGCGAAGGAGGAGTCGGGCTTCACGCTCATCGAGCTCCTCGTCGTTGTCATCATCATCGGCATCCTGCTCGCGATTGCCATTCCGTCGTACCTGACGTTCAAGGATCGCGCGCAGAAGTCTGCGGCCAAGGCCAACGTCCGCTCGGCCATCCCGGCCGTCGAGGCCTACAGCGCCGATGCGGCTGACCGCGCCGCGCCGAACAACGTCGGCTACGTCGGCATGACCCTCGCCGCTTTGCAGACCATCGACGGCGGCGTCAAGAACGTGACGGTCGTCGGCACCCCGACCGGAACCACGTACTGCATCACGAGCACGGTCGGCACCTACAGCTTCATGAAGGACGGCCCTGCGGCCGACATCGCCCCCGGAGACTGCACGTAATCAGCCTCCCATCGGTGTGGAGAAAGGGCGCGGGAGACCGCGCCCTTTCTTTTGCTCCGGCATCAAGTCCCTCGGCGGCCCTGCCGATAGAGATCACGTGTTGCAGATCGGCGCACCCATCCGGATCGTCGCCTTCGTCGGCGTGCTCATGGCACTCGCGGTGGGCGCCTGGTCGTTCACGGCCGGACGAGCCGGCACCGACTCCTCTCCTTCGTCTGTGGCGGATCCCGTGGCGGCTGCCCAGTCGGTTGCCGACAAGCTGAGCGCGCACAACCGCGCGACCGCGGCAGGCAAGCCCGATGCCGTCCAGCCGGCGACGCGCACGGCACAGGCTCGGACGCCCGTTCGCAAGACTGCGAAGCCGGCCGCGACGTCGAGCCGCGAGCCGACGACGATCGCCTCGGTGCTGCGTCACCATCGCGTCGCGGTCGTCCTCCTGTACGACCCGGAGTCGAAGGTCAACGCGTTCTCGCTCGGCGAGGCGCAGCGGGGTGCGAGCCGTGCGCACGCTGGCTTCCTGCTCGTGAACGTCACGAAGGAGCGCCAGGCGGAGCCTTTCGCCAAGACGTACGGCGTCCTGCCGGTTCCGACCGTCCTCTTCTTCGCACGCCCGGGCACGCTCGTGCAGAAGCTCGTCGGCTTTGCGGATCGGGACACGGTCGCGCAGGCGGCGCTGAACGCTGCCCGCGGGCTGGTCGCCGCCCCGGGATGACCTACCCGGCGCCGGGACGCGAGCTGCACGTCCGCTACCTGCGCAAGGAGGGACGCTCGGTCGCGGTGCTCCGCGCTGTCGACTACGGCGATTCGTGCGCGGTCGAAGCGGAGGTCTTCCCGCAATCGGGCGGCTTCCCGGAGCGGCCGGGGCCCTACACGTTCCCCGATGCGCCGAGGGCGACCGCTTTCATGACCGATGCGGTCGAGGCGCTGATGTCTCTCGGCTGCGACCTCGCCGCGGAGTAGAGGAGGTCCCGTGAAGCTTTGGATCGGCGTAGCGCTGCTCGGGGCTGTCTGGACGGGCGTCGCGCTCGGCGGCGCGTCGACGGTCGCGCTGGCTCCGTCGAACGACAATTTTGCGAACGCGACCGTCCTGACCGGAGCGGTTGCATCGCGCTCGGGCGACACGAACGTCGGTGCGACGCTGGAGCCGGGCGAAGCCGGCACCGTGGCCGGCTCTCCCGCCGGTGCGTCCGTCTGGTACTCCTGGACCGCGCCCGGCGACGGCGAGGTCGAGATCGACACGGAGACGAGCGCGTTCGACACCCTGCTCGGCGTCTACACGGGAAACGCGGTCAACTCGCTGGCCGAGGTCGCGAGCAGTGACGATTTCCTCCGCCCGACTGCAAGCCGGGTGAGGTTCCACGGGACGTCCGGCGCGGTCTATCGGATCAGAGTCGACGGCTATGCCGGGGCGGCAGGCGCGATCAACCTGCACATGCACCAGTCACCTCCTCCGCCCAACGACGATTTCGGGGACTCGTTCGTGTTGACCAGCCAGGATGCGTCCGTCGTCGCGGACACGAATGACGGCGCGACGCTCGAGACGGATGAGGCAGGGACGGTCGCTGACGCCGAAGCCGGCGCTTCGGTCTGGTACCGGTGGACGGCGCCCGTCACGGGCCGCGTCACGATCGACACCGCGACGAGCAGCTTCGACACGCTGCTCGGCGTGTACACGGGAACTGCTGTGAATGCGCTCAGCGAGGTCGTGAGCAACGACGACGCGAAGAAGCCGCCGACGAGCCTCGTCCGGTTCAACGCCACGGCCGGAACCGTGTACCGCATCAGAGTCGACGGCTTCTTCCAGAGCACGGGCACGATCAACCTCCACCTGCACGAGGTGGTGCCCGCGACGCCTCCGGCCAACGACGACTTCGCCAACGCGTTCGGCCTGAGCGGCATGAACACGTCGCGGAGCGGCGACACGAATGCCGACGCGACTCTGGAGGCGGGCGAATCGGCGAATGTCGCCGGGGTACCCGGCGGTGGGTCGGTCTGGTACGCGTGGACGGCGCCGGCCACGGGAACCGTGACGATCGACACCGCGACCAGCAACTTCGACACGCTGCTCGCCGCCTACACGGGCAATGCGGTCAACGCCCTGACCGAGGTTGCCAGCCGCGACGACGTCGGCACGCTTCGGATCAGGGTCGACGGCTACGGCGGCGACACAGGCACGATCGCGCTGCATCTCGACGAGGTACTTCCGCCTGCGAACGACGATTTCGCCAACGCGTACATCATGAGTGGCTCGGACGTCACTCGCACTGCCGACACGAATGCCGCCGCGACTCTGGAACCGGGTGAAGCGGGCACCGTCGCCGGACACTCCGCGGTCAACTCGACCTGGTACTACTGGACGGCTCAGCAGAGCACCGCGGTCGTGATCGACACGGCGGGAAGCGACATCGACACGCTGCTCGGCGCCTACACGGGCACGTCGGTCGGCGCGTTGACCGAGATTGCGAGCAACGACAACATCAGCTCCGCCGACCACACGAGTGCGGTTGCATTCCCCGTCATAGCCGGAACCGTCTACCGGATCAGAGTCGACGGATTTTCCGGCGAGACCGGCACGACCAACCTGCACATAGCGCTCGCGACCGTGTCGGACGTGCCCACAGACGTGGCGGCGACCCCAGGAGCCGGGCAGGCCATGGTGAGCTGGACGGCTCCCGCTTCCGACGGCGGCACGCCGATCACCGGGTACGAGGTCACGAGTTACCTGGCCGGGGTCGCGCAGGGAACGACCAACGTCGGCCCGGTGACCGAGGCGACGGTTCAAGGGCTGACGAACGGGACGGCCTACACGTTCCGCGTCGCTGCGAAGAACCTCGTCGGCACCGGGGCGCAGTCGACCGACTCGAACGCCGTCACTCCGAGGACGGTCCCCGACGCGCCGACGAATGCGTCGGCGACGGGCGGGGCCGGGCAGGCGACCGTGAGCTGGACGACTCCCGCTTCCAACGGCGGCAGCGCGATCACCGGGTACTCCGTGACGCGCTACGTGGCGGGAGTGGCGCAGGGAACGAACAACGTCGGCGTCGTGACCCAGGCGACCGTGGGTGGATTGACGAACGGGACGACATACACGTTTCGCGTTGCGGCGAAGAACGTCGCCGGCACGAGCGCGCTCTCGAACGAGTCGAACCCGGTGACGCCGCGAACGATTCCGGGCGCTCCGACCAATGTGTCGGCAACGCCGGGCGCCGGGCAGGCGACGGTGAGCTGGAGCGCACCCGCTTCCGACGGTGGCAGCCCGATCACCGGCTACGACGTGACCAGCTACGTGGCCGGAGTCGCCCAGGGCACGACGGGCGTGGGCGCCGTGACGCAGACCACCGTGAGCGGCTTGACGAACGGGACGTCCTACACGTTCCGCATCGTGGCGAAGAACACGGTCGGTACCGGCGCCCCGTCGATCGACTCGCCGGCGGTGACGCCCCGAACGACGCCGGACGCGCCGACGAACGTCGCGGCGACCGTCGGCGGAGCCGGACAGGCGATGGTGACCTGGAGCGCGCCCGCGTTCAACGGGGGCGCCGCGATCGCCGGGTACGAGGTAACGAGCTACGCGGCCGGAATGGTCAAGGGGAAGATCACCGTCGGCGCCGTGACCCAGGCGGCATTCGGCGGGTTGACGAACGGGACCACGTACACGTTCCGCGTCGCGGCGAAGAACGTCGCCGGCACCGGGGCGCAGTCCACCGATTCGAACAGCGTCGTGCCGGCGGTGCCCAAGGTCACGCTCACGGTCGCGAAGTCGGGTTCCGGCGCGGGCACTGTGTCAGGCGGCGCGATCAACTGCGGCGCGAGTTGCGCCGGCGACTTCGACGCAGGCTCGAGCGTCACGTTGACGGCGTCGCCGTCCAGCGGCTCGACGTTCGCAGGCTGGAGCGGCCCCTGCACGGGCATCGGCTCCTGCACGGTCTGGTTCGACGTCGGCAAGAGCGTGACTGCAACGTTCGACCAGGTGCAAGCTCAGGAGCATGCGCAGACGCGGAGCGCACAGTGCGTCGTCCCCAACGTCAAGCGGAAGCCGCTCGCGACCGCCAAGCGGCTGATCACGTCGGCGCATTGCAGCACCGGCAAGGTCACGAAGGCGAAGTCGAAGTCCGTCCCGAAGGGACGCGTGATCTCGCAAAAGACGCCGGCCGGCAAGAAGCTGGCCATCGGCTCGAAGGTCAACCTCGTCGTCAGCCGCGG
>WNGE01000252.1_pt1 | contig 68771 bp, 58 predicted proteins | sample 5400651 | NCBI WGS metagenome assembly WNGE01 (sample SAMN13153370, study PRJNA577476) | soil metagenome | isolation source: 60 cm soil or saprolite under grassland replicate 2 | place: USA:California | collected 2016-06-15 | reverse complement strand
CCCAAGTACTATTTAATTGACGTTTAACAGCTAGACATAGGTCAAGTCCTTTCTTTATTGATTCTGCCTCTACAAAGGTCTCAATAGCGGTTTCTATTGCTCTATGGCGAGCATCGTCAGCAGGCTGACGGTGATGAGCGCTGAGACACAGTGCATGACGATCATCGTCCAGAAGATGTGCAGGTTCATGCCCACCGCAGGGAACAGACCAGCCAGGAGCATGAGGGGATTCAGAAACGAGACGAACAGCGCCACAGCTGCCACGATTCGAAAGACCCGAACGGGCTGGCTGCTCAAACGGCCGGCCAGCACAAAGGCGAGGAGAGCCAGCGCTAAGAAGACGACCGTACTGCCAATGACAAAGGGCGTCTGCAAGTACACGAAGCTCGAAGCGACGCCGAAGAAGCTGACGGCGAGTGTACGCACCATGAGATTCACCAGCGCTACCATAACGATGGTCAGCGGTCCAACCCACACGAGCTTGCGGATCGCAAACCTTTCTTGACGTGTGGAACGAGTGGTAGTGGATAGCATGATATTTCTCCTTTCACAACATGTTCACAACGATCTACATCCCCTTTAGGAGGACTCCTCCTCACGAAGGAGGAGGAGCTTGCTGATGGTCAGCACCAGTTCTGGATGCCCGGTCTCTTTGGATGAAGCCATCACTGTCTTCACCTGGACATCAGCGAGGGTCCGGACGGCGAGCGCAGCCAGAGTGAAAGCTTCCAACGGATAGGTGGTGGCAACGGCGATCACTCTCATTCCCGCTGCCTGACCCGCTGCAATGCCAACGGGTGCATCTTCAAACACGAGACAGCGCTCTGGTGCTAGGCCGAGCCGGGTGGCTGCCTGAAGATAGCCTTGTGGATCGGGTTTCCCCTGCGTCACATCCTCACTTGTCACCAGGACAGGCGGCACCGGCAATCCAACCGCTTGTAAGCGTGCATGTGCCAGGACCTGTGAACCGGAGGTTACAATCGCCCAGCTCTGCAAGGGAAGGGCCCTCAGCACGGCAAGAGCACCAGCGACCGGAACATCGCGAGAGGTATCCCGCGCCTGGAGGAGATTGAGCGCTTCGGCTTCTCGATCCGTGGCCAGCTGCGGAGCAACCAGGCGCATCGTCTCGATACTGCGTCGGCCATGCGTGACCGCAAGGACGTTGTTCACCGAGAGCCCATGGAGCTCGGCCCATACACGCCAGGCGTGCTCGACGGAAGCGGTGGAATCGACCAAGACGCCATCGAGATCGAAGATGACGGCCTGGCAAGAAATGTCTGTCCCTCGTTCACCTCCTTTGCCGGGATGGCTGTCTCGATGCACGTTCCTCATGGGAAGCTGGGCGTCCGCCAGAATTTGTGTCTTCATGTTCCTGTCCTTTCTCCAATCAGCGCTAGTTTTATCACGAAAGTGCCGCTTCGTTCGGTTGTTGCTCATGGACGGCGGTGGTCGTACGCATGGCGACCGGCGTTGGGGAGCGGAACGCCAGGATGGCCAGCACGGCGGCGATCACGGAAAGACCGAGCGCCAGATACAGCGTTGCCTGATAGCCGGTTGTCGTCGCCACCGTCGGATCGCCGCCGACCGCTCGCGCGATCGAGGTGGCTACCACACTCGCTAGGCTCGTGCCGAGTGCTGCACCGACCTGCTGGGAGGTCGTCAGCAGTCCGGCGGCCAATCCTTGCAGTTCCGGCCCCAGAGGTGCGGTAGCTGCAATGGTCGTGGTGACCACCGTGCAGACAATGCCCACCCCAGCGATCAGGTAGCCCACCACGACCCATACTGCACCGCCAGCGGGGGTAATGCGTGTCAGTAGCACACTGCCCAATGCGATGAAGGCTGGCCCAAGCACCGAGGTGCTGCGCACTCCCAAACGGCGGATAGTCCGTGCCGCAATCTGGCCGCCAGCAATCCCTCCCACACCCGCTGGCAAGAACGCCAGTCCCGTGGCCAACGGGCTGAACCCCAGCACACTTTGCAGGTACAAGGTCAGGATAAAGGCCAGGAGCGATGCGATAGCAATGGTCAACAGTGCCATCAGGTTTGCCACAGACAGACTGCGGCTGCGGAACACGCCGAGTGGCACCAGTGGATGCTGACTGCGGCTCTCCACAACCAGGAAGATGACGCCGAAGACCACGGCCAGGAAGCCAGGAAGTAGGACCTGGGCCATCGCTGCTTCAGACGCGGCCCCCTGTGAGAGCGCCAGCACGAGCGAGACCATCGCGCCTGTCAAGAAGACTGCCCCGGTCAGGTCAAGCGGCGAGCGTTTTGCACTTGCTCTGGAAGACGGGAGCAGGAGGAAAGCACTGAGTAGCACAAGCAAACCCACCGGCACGTTGACAAAGAAGACCCAGCGCCAGGAGAGCACGCTGGTGAGCACGCCACCCAGAATCACACCGGCGGCAAAACCCAGGCCTGAGACTGACCCGTAGACGCCGAGCGCCCGGTTGCGTTCTGGGCCCTCGGGAAAGGTTGTCGTGAGCAATGCCAGCGCTGTCGGCGACACGATGGCTCCCCCTAACCCCTGCACAGCTCTGGCCGCCAGGATAACCAGCGGCGAGGGTGCCAGCCCTCCGGCCAGGGAAGCCAGCGAGAACAGCAAAAGTCCCAGCATGAATACCCGCTTGCGATCAAACAGGTCAGCGGCCCGTCCGCCCAGCAACAGGAACCCGCCAAACACGAGGGCATATGCGCTCACCACCCATTGCAAGTCTGCCGGGGCCAGGTGAAACGTGCGCTGGATTGACGGCAACGCGACATTGACAATCGAGAAATCCAGGACGCCCATTAATTGGGCGACGGCAAGCAGCGCCAGGATCTGCTGGCTGCGTGCTGTGGATATGCTTTTCATGTGTAGCTCCTTTCTCCTCTCCTCAGAGTTCGTGTTCATACAGTCTTTCGTCACTCCGGGTCAGGCTCCAAGAGCATCTTCTTACTCAGAGGAGCTCGGACCCGGATCGGGCGGTAGGCCTCGCAACAGGCACAGGGACGCAGTTCCATTCACTGGCTGGTTCTAGCTGATGACCACCTCAACCTCTGTGCCAGCAGCAGGCTCTCCCGTACTCCTCAAGAGCGCCACGCCTGCCCAGACATCAAAGGTAATGGCAAGGACGAATGTCGGGATGTAGGCCATATACCCAAGGATAGCCAGCGGGGTTCCGCCCGTTAAGATTACCAGCAGCGTGGCGATCCCAGCGAGGATTCCGACAATACCCAGGCCCAGCGGCAGCGCTTTTCGCGAAAGGATGGCCCAGCCAGCTACCAACAACATGATGCCGAGGAATGCATTCCCCACTGCCTGAAAGCCACTGAGAACCAACTGAAACGCTCTCCAGGTCTGGACTGTGGCGGCGCGATCCTGTGCGGCCAGCGTCAGCAGCAGCGGTAAGCCCACATACAGGCTCAACGCGACCAGGGCATGGCCAACGGCCCCCAGTACCCCAAAGTACAGCGTCGCCACAGCTCGTGTGGGAGCCTTGGAGTGCAGCTTCGAGGCTAAACCAGCCACGTAGATCACCGATATAAAAGCGCCTCCTGCCCCAAAAATCCCGGCTACTCTCAAGAAGAGGTCGCCATGCTGCTGCAAGGAAGCTACGGCAGTAACGGCATTGCCAAAAGTAGCAGCCGAGTAGCCACCAAGCACAAAAAACGTAAATTCCAGGACTAGCCCCAGGCCAGTCAAGATTCCCGCAATACCTGCGTGTTTGAGTTGAGGATTCATGCTTCTTCTCCTTCTCTTTTCTCTCTTTTCTCTAGACAGCTCGGATGCTCCAAGGAGTACCAGTGTGCCTATCCAGCTTGCGCTGGAGGTCATTGGCCGCATCGGCGAACTGATAGGCGCTCTCCCGATCGAGAAAGATACGCACGATACGGTCTTCCTCGCTTGATTCTTGCGAAGGCGTGGCAAGCTCACGCACCAGAAATGCGTGCATCGCTTGCTGTTGCACATAGTAGCGCTCGCTGTCGATCACGGATGTCCTCGCTTTCTTTGCTCCCATCAGCCTTACACATCCAGCCTGCCAGTTATGACCAGCCGCTTGAGAAACTCCCAGTGGCGCAGAAGCTCTATGCGGTCACTGCCGCCAGTTTGGTACCAGCGTCTGAGCCAGAATAAGGCCACGATTTCCTCAGGGCTAAAGCCGCATTGCGCTAGCTTCTCCCTTTCTGAGGCGTCTATCTCCAGGTATGTTTCTGTGGTGAGCTCTTCTTCAGCTTGGATTTGTTGATTCAAGTTCATGTCCTTTCTACGAAGGCACTTCGCTTCGCGTCCTATTGCCAATGATCGGTCGATCACGCTGCTCAAGCTGTTGCATACGTGTCCCCAGGGTGACGAAGAACGTGCCCAGGTGTCCAACCAGGTGCCGAGGTCTTCGGTGCTGAGTCAGACCTGCCAGTATCCTTGCTTGCTCCGCCTCGCGCTGCCGTTGTCGAAGACCCTCACGCACCAGGTGTTCTTGAAGATAGATGTTTGGAATCATGCCTGTTTTCTCGTTCCTTTCTATCAGACCTCTTCTCTTCTTCCCGGTGTTCCTCCCGGTTTCCTTCATAGGGGAAGTATAGACGCACAGAGAGGGAAAGACACGACCCAAAAGTCGAGAAGTCCAGCGGGACGACGACCTCGACTTTCGGAGGGGAGCTGCTCATTCGTCCTCGCCAAAAGTCGAGATGAGACCAGAAGGCATACCGCTCTGCCGCGAGAAGCGTGCTCGTGCGAGCACGCGCTTCTACACAGCATGGCGATGAAGAGGGCAGAGGCGTGAGCGGGTGCGAAGCAACGGGAGTACTTTATGGTTCTGCGGGGAGCAGGCCAAGGCTGCGCGCCCGTGCCACAGCTTGCGTGCGGTTGCGCGCCTGGAGCTTGGAGAGGATATTACTTACGTGAAACTTGACGGTTGCAGCGGTCACCACGAGTTGTTCAGCAATCTCCTGGTTCGAAGCACCCTGCGCCAGCAACCAGAGCACCTCTTGTTCTCGCTCACTTAACGGGTCGAGCAGCGGAGACGCTGGCTCGTGTGGAAGACGCGGACTTGATGGACTGGTGTGGAACTCAGGATGCGGTTTCTCCTGACGGAAAGATGCAGCAGAGAACGAGGCAAGCACCTTATCGAGATACGGCGTTGGCCCCTGCTTCTGTTGCTGGGCTCGGAGTGAGGAGAGCAGGGTCTCCATGGGAGTGCCTTCGTCAAGAAAGGAGCGAATATAGCCTTCTGGTTCGGCCAGACGCACGGCCGAAGCCAGGGTGGAGAGAGCCTCGTGTTCCTGCTGGTTCACCTGATAGGCCAACGCTTGTAACAGCCGGGCCTCGATCACCTGGCTCCAACGCTGCTGCGCTGTGGCCCGCTCCAACACGCGCTCGAGCCGTATGAGGGCCTCCGCCGGCTGCTGCTGGAACAGACAGACACGAACCAGGGCGACCTCCTCCCGCTCAGAGGCAAGGGGTGCGAGGGTGCGACCCTGGTGAGAAAGGCCCATCGCCCAGTGAACGGCCCATTCTCCCTGCCCACCTGCGATCCACAGTCGGACCTGTTCTACAGAACTAAGGATGGCCTGCTGGTAGGGATTTTGCACGAGCAAGGGGAGTTGGCGCATCTCCTCGAGCGATGCCTGGGCCGCTTCCAATTCACCCTGGGACAGATAGATGCGCACCAGCGCCTGGTAGCCTCTGCCGAGATAAACGAGATTGTAGCCTCCCTGTTCAGCCAGGTGCAGTCCTCGCATGGCGAACTCGAGTGCCTCGTCCAGGCGATTCCACTCACGTAAGAGATCCGCCTGGTAGGCATACGCCAGCCCTACGGCCGCAAATGGCACATTCATCGGTCCCCTTCCGAGAGCAATCGCCTCCTGGTAGGTCTGCCACGCGGCATGAAGCTGCCCTTGCAGGTGCAAAAGGAAGGCCGCGATGCACAGAAAGCTGATCGCAGCACCCATGTTCTCGGTGGCCTGCATCTTCGTACTGACCTGGAAAGCATGGTGGAGAGCGGTATTGATTTCTCCTTCAGCCAGGGCGGCCAAAGCCAGAGCACTGGCACTACTGGCTTGTACATAGACATGCTGGTCAGTCGGAGACGAGAGAGCCTGCTGACTCAGGGAACGTGCTTTCTGGCTTTCTCCGTAATGACCGGCAATCACAGCCCGGTACGAGAGCAGTTCTCCGAGGAGGACCTTTCGTTCGCGTTCCGAGAGGCCAGAACGGCTCGTCGTTTCAGTGATCTCTTCACGCTGGAGAGAGGGCTTCGTTTCCGCCTCCGTCAACGCGGCCTCAGTCACATCGAGCCAGGAGAGCGCCTCCTGGAAGCGCGCAGCCAGGAACAACAGGCGCACATAGTAGAGGCAGAGACGAGGGCGATGGCCCACCTCGTCTGCCGGAAGCTGGCGGAGCCAGGAAAGCGCCGTGGGCGATCCGCTCGTGCCCAGGGTAAGCACCTGGGGGGCCAACTCGATGAGATCCGCTGCTCGCGGCCAGTCTTGCGCCTGCAAGGCATGCTCGATCGCCTCGCGCACAGCACCATGTCCAGCATACCAGTCGCAGGCTCGTCGATGGAAGTCGTGGAGTGCTCGTTGCTCTTCTCTCTGTTCCAGCCGGGCGCGCAATGCTTCCGCAAAGAGCGTGTGGTAGCGATACCAGCGTCGTTCTCCATCCAACGGGACCAGAAAAACATTCGCTCGATCCAACGTCTCCAGGATCTGCTGGCTGCCCGCCTGACTCATCACTGCATCGCACAATGGGGCGGTCAGCCGCGCGAGAATGGAGGTCCGCAGCAGAAACGCCTGGATCTCCGCCGGTTGCTGCTGGAGCACTTCCTCTGTCAAGTAGTCCAGGATATAGCGCTCTTTGCCGCTCATCTGCGCGAGCAAGGCTTGCGGCGTGATATGCTCGCGCAGGGAGAGACCCACCAGCTGTAATCCCATGGGCCATCCCTCCGTTCGCGCTGCCACCTGCTCCACCTCCAGAGGTTCCAGGTGGATGCCCATTACCTCGCGCAGAAAGGCGCCTGTCTCCTCCATGGTATAGCGCAAGCTATCAGTCCGGACCTCGAACACCTGATCGCGCCCGCGCAGCCGGGACAACTTCAAGGGGGGATCGACGCGGGTGATGAGTACCAGGTGGACCTGGAGCGGCAGGCGCTCGATGAGAGACGCGAGGGAGGTGTGGAGGGCTGGTTCGGTGATCACCTGATAATCATCCAGGACGAGCAGCTGCGGCTCGCTGTGCTCCACCCACGTGTTCAGCAAGGCAGTGAGCAAGGAGGGCAGCGAGAAGTGTCGACTGCGCACAGCGGTCACCAACGATTGATAGGTTCCAGGCTGGCAGCGCTCGAGAGCGGTGAGCACATAGCTCCAGAACTGCACCGGGTCATTGTCCCCCTCATCGAGGGAGACCCAGGCGACATGAGGACTCCCCGCTGGTCTGGACTGCACCCAGGCTGCGACCAACGTCGACTTGCCAAAGCCAGCAGGGGCGGAGACCAGGATGAGCGGACGCGACAGCCCCTCATCTAGCAGTGCCAGGAGACGAGCGCGAGAGATCAAGGCATGCGAGGATGCAGGTACAAAGAATTTGGTCATGAGCAATTGGTCCTGGAACCGCTTCGATTCATCCATAGAGACTTCTCTGTTTCACCATTATTGCTGTGAATGCAATTTTTAACATCAATCATTGAGACACAATAGAATCACTAGTGCATGGCGCTTTGATACTCACTGAGTTGGTGTACCCACGGAAGTTTGTCTTTGACAGCATTACATAAGCGTGAGTCAGCAGTCCAGTATTCACATTTCTCGTACTCTGCTAGCGCCAGGTAATGCGCATCATACGTTGCAGGCAATTTGTATAGTTGAGTCAATCTAATTGCTCGCTTACTAAGCTCTGTATATTCTAAGAAGTTAAGCTCTAATTCGGGGAGAAGGACATCTTCCAGAGCTTGTCTGGCTTTATCAGCACTCATCTCTCCCTTACGGACACGTTGAAAAAGGGCGTTAGCGACTTCATATGTGAGTAAGGCGGGTGCTTGTATCACCGTTCCCTCGTTAACACACCTGGACAATAGGGAAAGTGCTGTAGTTGAATCCGGCTCATCAAGCACCCATTTGAGGACAATACTTGTGTCAACAACAATTGCTCTTTTCATAACTCGCCCAGATATTCTGAACGCTCCTCACGCATTTGCCGGATTAGCTCGGTAGAATCAGTAAAAGGCTGTCCCTGACGCTCTTGTATTATCTGTTCTCTTGTTCGAAGCAAGCGCTGTAGTGATTCCTGACTTACGGGACGAGATTGTCGTTTTTCCTTGCTTGCTACTTCGGCAGGGACAACTTGCTCAAGGATATTCTCTACATACTCGCGGATTGAGAGATCTTTCTGGGCAGCAGCAATTTTGATACGCCGGCGCAGCTCGGGACTGATATCAATCATCAGTCGAGGTCGCTTCCCATGCAGCTTATTGTGATCATCATTATATTGACTCTGCATCGCCATTACTTCATCTTCTTACGTTGTCTATTATGTAATGATAATAATAAGTAAATTTTACCTTTTTGGTGACATGGTGTCAAATCGTTTTTATATATTTGCGTCTTGCGCACTACCGACTTCCTTAGAAAACAACCCTTTGGGAGTCTTTTGTGGAACAATTACTTTGAGGATGCCAGGAGTGATGCTCAATTCAATTGGAGTAAACCCTCCCGCTTCTCCGTCGATTTGATAAGGAATCGGTTCAGGAGTTTCTATTTTTAAGGTTTTAAATGTATCATAGCGTACCCACAGACGGCGCTGTGACCTACGCAGGATAAAATCCCTCGCTACTACGAGCCGTCCCCACAAATTGCGTTTACGCACAATACACAGATCGAGTAATCCATCATCACACTTTGCCTGCCAGGTAAATTTGACTGCGCCTGCATAGAGTTGAGTATTGCCTACGAAGATTTGCAGAGCGCGAGTTTTTACTACGTATCTATCGATTTGCGCAACGACTGGGAAGCCCCGATATCCAGGTCCAAGCCATAAAACAGCCAGGGTATAACCGAGAACGCCAAGGCGTTTGAGAGGTTTACCCTCAACTGCCTGGGTCACCTCCCCGTCGAAACCAATCCCGACCATCAGCAGAAAATAGCGACCATTCACGCATCCAAGATCAATACGACGTGTTTGTCCGTTCACCAGCACATTGCGCGCTCGTGTATCGTCTAACGGGATGCCTAATTCTCTTGCCCATACGTTGACAGTTCCGCTGGGAAGAACTCCTAAAGCAGTTTCACTGCCCGCCAATCCCTGGATAATCTCATTAATTGTTCCATCACCACCCGCTGCAATTACCAGGTTGACCTGTTGTTCGACTGCTTTTCGTGCCAGTTGCTCGCCATCTCTTGCTGATTGTGTGTACCAGAGTTCCGCTTTCCACCCTTGATTGCGCAGAAATGCCAGTGTTTCGTCAAAGTGCCGGTTCTGAAGTGGGAAGCCGACATTTCCGGATGCGGGATTGGCGATGATAACAGCAAAATACTGTGATGAGTCAGAAGAGCGCGAGATATTCTCTATTTCGTCCAATTGCATCTTCGTTCTCTGCTTCCTAAAGTGTAGTAAAATGTATTTACGACACCCTCGTACCTGCTTCATCGCAGAAAGTTGCACTCTCTCCGCAGAGAGAGCCAGCGCTTTCCGCTCCACAGGCGAATTTCTGTCCCGACGAAGCCACCACCGGGACATCCGTGACCAAACGGAGTGCTTCAGTCCTGATGTTGAGGGCTGCATTCACATCTCGCTCATTGCTGACCCCACACTGCTCACATACCCACACACGGTCAGCGAGCGTCAAGTCTTGCTTGATCCATCCACATGCGTGACAGGTTTTACTGGAGGGATACCACTGATTCACCAGTTGGACATATCCGCCATACTGCTCGGCCTTGTAGAGCAACTGACGCTTCACTTCAAAGAAACTGGCATCACTCACTGATTGCGCCAGGTGATGGTTGGCAAGCATCCCTTTCGTGTTAAGGCCTTCCAAGCCAATCAATGCATAAGTTTGGGCAAGATGGGTCGTCATCTTATGCAGGGTATCCTGTCGTTGGCATTCGACCCGATAGTGCGCTTTTGCCAGCTTTCTGGTATGCTTCCACCAGTTTTGGCTGCCCTCTACTTTGCGGGACAACCCCTTGCTCAAGCCCTGAATGCGTCCTAAGCTTTGGCGGTAGTGCTTTTGGTTTTCAAACACCACGCCATCGCTACAAGTTGCTAAGGTCTTGAGGCCCAGGTCGATCCCAACGGCTCCACCGCTATGGGTTGGTACTGCCTGCTCAATCTCTACCGAGATGGAGACGAACCATCAGCCTGCACGATAGGAAATGACCGCGCCCATGATCTTGCCAGACCAACGAAGTGTTTCGGCCATGTTGACCGCTCCAAGCTTAGGGACACGGAGCGTATGTCCCTCGACAGAGAATTTATCGTTGGCCAGGTAGAAACTCAATCTGTCCCGTTTCTTGCTTTTGAACCGTGGGAAGCCACCTTCCTCCCCATCCTTGCGTGGATGCTTGAGCTTGGGAAGCGTCCCTTCCTTCTTCATCCGCCAGTAGTTGTCAAAAGCCTGTCCCAGATGGCTAAACTCTTGTTCGGGAGCGCATTTCGTGACCTCATAGCACCAGGGAAATTGCTCGCCCTTGATCCTGTTATACTCTGCCTTGAGGTCTTTGATCTTGGCCCATGTTCCCTCTGCACGGTAGTCTTTCCAACGAGCAAGCGCCCAGTTATAGGCATGACGTGCCACCCCACAAGCTTTGCGGAAATACACCTCTTGTTCTGGAGTTGGATGAAGCCTGATCACATGCGAGCGATTCACGTTATAAACCTTCTTTCTCGTCTTTGTGCAGGGCAGCATCTGGCTGTTCCTGCTCTTTCTGCATACGAGCCAGTTCTTGCCGTGCAAGCCGATCGATCGTCTCTATCATACTTGCATGGGATAAGACCGAGACCAATTTGAGCAGATCGCGTGTGGTTTTCCTCACACGCAAGACGGTATATTCTTCTGTTTCCATGCATACATTATATATCTTTGTATGCATTCTATCAAGTGGATGAAACGTGGTCTGAACAAACACATGTGAGTATGTTTCACCACATTTTTAACCACTGTTACTCACTCCTGTCAATTTTACTGAAACGAGGAAATCTTAATCTACTCGTGGTACACGAGCTAGAATCTCTGAGACGACCTCATAATTAATTGTACCCAATCGCTGAGCTACCTGCTCAGCAGTAAGGCTGGCTGTTCCTTGTCGCCCTATCAGGACAACTTCGTCACCCACTCTGACATGCGGGATCAGTGTAATATCTATAATACACTGATCCATGCAAACTCGGCCCAGCAGCGGCGCTTCTTGCTCATGAACCAACACACTTCCCCAGTCTGTGGGAGCGCGTCGAAATCCATCAGCATACCCGACTGGCAGGATCGCTACACGTGTTGGCCGATCCGTGGTATAGGTACAGCCATAACTGATGCTCTCTCCCTCTGGAATGTCTTTCACTTGAGCCACCTGTGTTTTAAACGAGAGCGCTGGTCGAAATTCTGCTGGCAAGCGTACTTCAGACGATGGGTCCAGTCCATATAGTGCGATGCCTGGGCGCACCATATCGAAATGAGCTTCTGGTAGGCTGAAGATAGCGGCGCTATTGGCAGCATGCACCAATGGTGGGCGCATATGCTCTTCCTCGATACACTGCAATACCTGCTGGAAACGGGCAAGTTGCATTCGTGCATGTGTTTGATCTTGAGTATCGGCCATTGCAAAATGCGTGAAGATTCCTTCTAACTCTAGATGCGGCAGTTCAGTAATTTCGTGTAGTAACTCTACTATCTCGGCAATCTGTTCAGCACGGATACCCAGGCGTCCCATCCCGGTATCAACTTTCACATGTACCTTGACTGTCAGGTTCAATGCTTGAGCTGCACGCGCTAGAGCCTGGGCAGATTCAATCGAATAGAGTGTAAGAGTTAGACCCAGGCGAACCGCTTCGCGCATCTGCCAGTGTGGTACATAACCAAACACCAGGATAGGTGCGTGGATGCCTGCTTCGCGTAACGGTATGGCTTCACTCAGCGTTGCCACACCTAACATTCTGGCGCCGTTGTGCAGTACTGTGCGGGCCACCTTCAATGCTCCATGCCCGTACGCGTCTGCTTTGAGGCTGGCCAGGATGCGCACGTTTGACCCAACCAGTGAATGAATCTGGCGCGTATTGTGAGCAATTGCGCTCAGATCAATTTCAACCCATGTAGGCCGATCGGGGCGCATCACCACAATTTGTTTCCAGCCGGGTGTCTGTCGCACCAGTTGTTCGCGCGCCTGCTCTGGCTGCGCCATCAGCAGTTCGATAATACGCTCCATCCTTGCCTCTTCAGATCCCTTAATGAAGACCGTAGGTACCAAATTTTGTAGATGAATACCAGAATCCGCCACCCGTAGGGGCCGATGTATCGCGCCCACCGCCGATGTATCGGCCTCTCCCAGCACATTCCGCACAGCTTGTGCTGCATCCTCATGAGTTGAAGTAATGATGATATGCTCTAATGATAAGCCAGCTTTGTGCGCAGACTCAGCAATCAAGGTTGCGTTTTCTCCACGTAGTATGAGGTAATCAACGCACTGAGCTGCTTTTTGCCCCACTAAGCGATGAGCCTCTTCTTCAAAATCACCCAGGCGTAACATGTCCCCAAGTACTGCGATGCGATAACTCGCGGGGAGTGTTTTGAGTGTCTCCAACCCTGCAATCACCGACGCAGGCACTGCGTTGTGCGTATCATCAAGTAGCCTGGTTCCCTCTACTCCATGGAGGGGATTAAGCCTCCCCGGCAAAGGCTGCAAATTCGCCAACGCATCTTGCATCTCTGCTGATCTCAAGCCACAATGCATGCCAACAGCATATGCCGCCAACATCGTCGAAGCATGATGCTCTCCCAACAAACGCGATTCAAAATGGAGTGTGGATGGGTGGGAAATGTAGGGGCGACCCTCGCGGTCGCCGGGTAGCTTATCCGGTTCTGTATTCGGCTGCCATCTCACTTTATCACTCATAATTGGCAGATCAACTCGTATGCCATCCCAGGTTACTTTCATGTTTTGGACCATCGAGGGCTGAAACGTTTTGATAGGAGCTGTCAACCTCTCCCCTACATGTACGATCACATTGCGTATCAGGGCATCATCGGTGTTAACAATAGCAGCTCCTTCATTTGGAAGAGCAGTAAGAAGAGTGCCCAATTCTGATGCCAAATGCTCAACAGTACCAAAATACTGGAGTTGCGCCGGGCTAATATTGGTAAGCACACCAATTGATGGATGAGCAATCTGGCATAGGGCTCTGATTTCACCCGGATGATCGCACGCCAACTCCAGTACAGCATATTCGTCCCGCTCTTCCAGCCGACCAAGCGAGAGTGGTAAACCCAGCAGGTCGTTATAGTTTTGCCAGCTTTTAAATGTAGCGAAGTTTCTGGAGAGGACTGCGGCAATAGCCTCTTTCGTGCTGGTTTTGCCGGTACTACCGGTTATAGCAATCACTGTTGGGTGCCACAGATCGAGTATGTATTGCGCGTATTGTTGCAGAGCAAGGCGTGTATCTTCTACAACGATGGTTGCAACACGTGCCTCCATCAGGGTTGCTTGCACTTCCTCTGATAGCGCATTGAGATACTGTTTCTCTAACAGTAATCCTCTGGCCCCCCGCCGAACTGCGTCAAGCAAGTAATCGTGACCGTCGCCGCGTTCACCACGTACCGCCACAAAAAGCTCGCCTGGGATTAATTGCCGGGTGTCATGGCTAAAGGCGTCGAAATGGCTCTGTTTGCCAGTAGTGTGTAGAACTCCATTAGTTGCCTTACGTAAGTGGTCGAGGTAGATCATCTTGTCTCCGAATACTGTCTTGCCAAAAAGAACTGAGTCCAGCTACCTTTTTATACCCTTTTAGTTGCGTCATCGTCCAATTTTAACACTTCGAGTATCAGGAATGACCTGCTTGATCTGCTACACTTAGTGCTTATCCGAAAACCAGCGCCTTCGCTCGTAGCGAGCGCTAATAATGATCTGATCTCCCTTTGAAATGGGGCTCACTCAGGCTCCTCTCAACTTCAAGAGTTGGTGCGGTTGTCGATACTTGCGTAGATGCATTTACTTCCTGAAGCATTTCTGCCAATTTGCTGGTGAGGTAGGTTTGAACTTGCTCCAATTCTGCTATTCTCTGGCCAACCGCAGCAATCTTTCGTCGAATAAAAATCGCTGCCCTCTGGGTGACCAGTTCATCGGCTGCATTACAAGCTTCGTCCAGCTCTTTGAATTCTGCTAACGTGAAACCCGCTGCCTGGACCTCTTTGATCATCAGAAGATGCTCAACAGCCTCCTCGCAATAGTCGCGATAGTTATTGTCCCTACGTTTTACATGGCGTGTATCAAGCAACCCCTCCTTCTCATAAAATCGAATGGAAGGAGCCGTCAAACCAGTCTTTTGTGCCAGTTCATGAATTTTCATGAGAAATCTCCTCATAAAGGGCTTGACCTTCAAGTATACTTTATAGTTTACACTCTAAACGTCAAGCAGTGCTCTGTCAAGAGGGAAATGACTGAAGGCTCTCAAGACGATGGACCAGAGCGCGACAGTCTGCAACAGCTTTGAGAGAGCGGTCTGGATGGGCTGATGCTCTCACTGGACCGCCTAGCTCAGCTACCCCTTTCATCACTCAGAAGGTTCCACGAATATATTCAGATAGGAGACGCGTATCATGGCAACGAGCAGTATGCAAGGCAAAGTCTGCCTGATCACAGGCAGCAGTTCAGGCATCGGTAAGGTCACGGCCAGAGAACTGGCCAGGATGGGCGCGACGGTAGTTATGCTCTGCCGCAATCGCGCCAAGGGCGAAGCAGCGCAGGCGGAGATCAAACAGGCCAGCGGAAACGCGCAGGTGGATCTGATCGTCGCGGATCTCTCTGAGCTTTCCGAGGTGCGCCGCGCAGCCAGCGAGTTCAAACAGCACTATAGACGGCTTCATGTGCTGATCAATAACGCTGGGGTCATTAACGCCGAGCGCAAAGTGACGCCTGATGGACTAGAAGCGACCTTCTCAACCAATTACCTGGCTCCATTTCTGCTCACTGAACTGCTGCTCGATGTGCTCAAGGCCAGTGCGCCTGCTCGCATCGTGAATGTCAGTTCAGCCGGACATGCCAGCGGGATCATCGATTTTGCGGATTTGCAAGGGACACAACGGTACAGCTTCATGAAAGCCTATAGCCAGTCCAAGCTGGCTCAGCTCTACTTTACCTACGAATTGGCCAGCCAACTTGAGGGGACAGGCGTCACCGTCAACGCGCTTCATCCTGGCCTGGTCTCCTCCAACTTCAACAGCGGGACGAAAGGCATTGCGCATGTCATCGCGGAGGTGATCTACTTCTTTGTTGGCGTCAATGTCGAGAAGGGTGCACGGACGACGCTCTACCTAGCAAACTCGCCCGAGGTTGAGGGGGTGAGTGGAAAGTACTTCTCTGACTGCAAGGAGACCCCATCTTCCAAGCTCTCCTATGATGTAGCGGTGCGCCAACGTCTCTGGAACGTCTCCCAGGAATTGATCCAGCAAAACGAGCTTGCTCAAAGGATTCCAGAAAAATGATCAAAAATCAGCTGATAAGAGAGCACTGGCGCTTCAGCGTCGAATCTACCTCACTCTCTTGTTTCTGTCAATCTCAGAATGAATGGATGATGGCTTGTTCTAAGTATAAGCTTGTCAAGAAAAGGTGGCAAAGCAACTTGACGGCCCAGAGGTTGCTGTGACAGCTAATAACCTCCGGGCCGTAGTAATATATACCTGATGGCTATTAAAGCCTTCACTCACCTTTTAACTCAGCAACTGTTCCCTTCAGGACTCCTATGACACCTGGGCGACGTCAATTTGCGCGAGTAGGCGGTCTATGCCCTGTTGCAGGCGTGAGGGATGCGGACCGATCAGGCGACCAACTGGCTGGCCATTAGCAAAGAGGACCAGGGTGGGCATGCCTTGGATGCCTACTTGCATGGGCGTCCGCAGGTTCTCGTCGGTATCCATGCGGGCAAAACGCAGCTTGCCGGCATAAGTCTGACTCAGTTTCTCGAAGACAGGCGCTAGAGCTCGGCAGGGTGGGCACCAGGAGGCCGTGAAATCGACGATCACCGGCAGTGAGGCTTGTAGGACCTGCTCGGCAAAATCTTGGTCGGTGACAGTCAATACCGTATCAATTCCATCCATTGTTTGTTTTCGTTCCTTTCAATAAAACCGAATAGTTATTTCTCTGGCCGATTTGCTTGTTATCGGCTACAATGGAAGTATACTTGTTCAAGTTAACTTTAAGTCAAGCGTTTCTCAGGAATGGTTTTATGGAAGAACTGACGATCAGTGAAGTAGCAAAAAGCGCAGGCATTCGTGCCTCAGCTATTCGTTATTATGAGAGCATCCAGCTCCTGCCGTCTCCACAGCGAAGTGCTGGTCGGCGGCGCTACAATCCCGATATCTTACGCCGAATTTCGTTTATTCAGGTTGCCCAGGCTGCGGGCCTGACGATTACGGAAATTAAGACGCTTATCAATGAGCTAGATGATGACACTCCACTCTCTGAGCGTTGGCAGGCACTCGCGCACCAGAAGTTGGCCGAGGTGGATACATTGATGCGTAAGGTACAGGGTATGAGGATGATTCTGGTGAATGGACTGAATTGTCGCTGCACAAATCTAGAGGAATGCATCGATTGCATCATTCGCGCGGAAGCCAGCAGTTAAGGCATTTCTATAGTTATCGTCCTTCATGCGCCTGCTTTAATTTTTCTATGTCAATTTTATGCATTTGAAGCATTGCTTGCATAACGCGTTTCGATTTTTCGGGATCGGGATCACCCATCAGCTCGCCTAAAGCAGTGGGGACGATTTGCCACGATACACCGAATTTGTCTTTCAACCAACCGCACTGTGATTCTTCTCCGCCATCGGTAAGTTTTTCCCACAGCTCATCTACTTCTTCCTGCGTTTCGCAGTTCACGAAGAACGAGATAGCTTCGGTGAATTTGAAATGCGGACCACCGTTTAACGCCATAAATGGTTGACCATCGAGTATAAAAGTTGTGGTCATGACAGTGCCTGGCTGTCCAGGCGATCCTTCTCCATAGCGGCTGACGCTTACAATCTCTGAATTTTTAAAGATGGAAGTGTAAAAATTCGTAGCTTCTTCAGCATTCGCATCGAACCACAAAAATGGAGTGATTTTTTGCGTAGTGTTTTTTACCATGTGCCTTTATTTCCTTTCTATTTTTGTCATCCTGAGCGCAGCGAAGGATCTCGTTGCCCGACGCGTGAGATCCTTCGCTGCGCTCAGGATGACAAGCGAGTGCTCTCCATTCCAGCCGCATTCTAGTCAACCCTTGCAGTGCTCCTGGAAGAATACGTTGGAGTTAATGGACTCCTCCTACATTATCTTCCAGATTGGTGTGAGTTGAAACCCTTCACCAACTATTGAGTGATCTTGAGTTTCTCCAAGAGTTCTTCAAGCCGATTATAGGTATCATTGAGGCCGCTTTCCATGCCGCTTTGGAGCATGGCATCGCGGTCAGCGAGTGATTGGAAAACAGATTGGGTAGTTAACCTGGTTCGTCCTCCAGGCAATTCCTCAAGTTTCATCGTCTCAAGCGTCACATGTCCTGCTTCAGGTAACCCCTCAAACTCAAAGGTATCAATAACGCGCTCAGGTGCATGTACTTCATGATAAACGCCGTGAAACGCGTATACATTTCCCTCAGCATCTCGATTGATAAACCGCCATTGACCACCAGGTTTTACGTCCATTTTGTCAACTTCGGTTGAGAGGTATCTCGGTCCCCACCACTCTGGAATCAGTTTTGGATCCATACATACTTTAAACACAAGCTCTCGCGGTGCATCGAATTCGCGGGTGATGAGTATTTCTTGTTTCCCCGGTTCTGCAAAAACAGTTGTTGTGTGTGCTGACATAAAATGTTATGCGTCTCCCTTCTTTTTTTCACGTTCAAGTACGATATCTAATTCTGCAAAACGCTCCTCCCACCTCTGCTGCACCTGCTTTACCCACTCTTCGAATTGAGACAGTGCCTGTGGATTGAGGCGGTACAAGCGCTTTTGCGCACGTTTTTCCATCTCCACTAAGTGAGCCTCACGGAGCACTTTGAGGTGTTGTGAGACCGCTTGTGGGCTAACTGAAAAATTCTTGTAGATCGCAGTGGCAGGTAACTCACCACTGTTGGCGAGGAGTTCTAAAATGTTCCTTCTCGTCGGAACAGCAAGTGCAACAAACATATCCATGTAATGTATTATAAAACGTCTATTTAATTAAGTCAATACTTAAATAAAATTCGCAAGGGCTTCTCAAAAGTTATTTTCTTTTCGGCTAATATCATAGCGGTGAGCTGCCACTCTGCAGCAGGATCTTTCATGGCACCGCTTGCTCTGCTTTGGCCTGTTAACCGCCATCCGCTGGCTCCCTTTGAAGGATGATGAAGATGACCTGCTGTTGATGCATCTGTAAATTTCCCTGTATCTAACAGACGAGCAAGCACGTGTATAAAGAGGGAGAGAGAGAAGGAGGAGACCACGATGAAGCTTATTTATGCACACCTGGTACGGCGCGTGTTGTTGATATTCACTCTGCTCACTTTACTTCTGCTCTTTGGCACCCAGGCGCTCCCGGCCTCTGCCTCTGCTGAGAGTCCATCATTCATACGCCTCGTGGATGCTTCGCCTGATGTGGGAACCGTGGATATATTCGTGGATGGTGCAAAATTCTTGAGTAATGCAAGGTTTGCAAGCGTCACAGACTACCGCCCATTGTCCGCAGGGCACCATAATGTGCAGGCTGCACTCATCGGCATAGGAGGCGCAAAGGTGATTGCACAGAGGCTCTCAGTCCAGCCTGGTACCGCCTATACGGTGGCAGCCATCGGGACCAAAGCCACAGGTTTCTCGCTACAGGTCTTTGTCGACAATAATCTGATGGCGGTTGGCATGGCCAAGGTGCGTGTCTATCATCTGTCACCAGGGACAGGCCCTGTGAGCATCGCCACAAGTGGACTTACGATTCCTGGGGCCTTGTCCTATATGCAAGCCAGTAATTACATGAAATTACCGGCCCGTACATATACGTTCACGGTAAGTGCATCTCGGCCTTCCTTTAGCCTGCTGGACCAGGTCACCCTGAAAACCAACACGGTGACCAGTATCTTTATCGTTGGGGTATTCAATAGTACACCTCCCCTGCAGTTCGTCAATGTGCAGGTCAAGGGCCTGCCGAGCATGTCTGGAACCGGAAGCGATCCAAATGCGCTTTCGATGAACGCATCCTCGTTCACGCCGCTGGCTCCCTGGTCATTGGGAGTACTCGCTTTGGGGGGAATGGGTGCCGGGATGCTCACTCGCCTGCGGCCTTTCAGCCGTCAAAAGGTCACGACCCGTCCTCCTTGGCTGCTCTGGTCTGTGCTCACAGCAATGGTAGCTCTGGCCCTCAGTGTGGCTGGTCAGTCGCTCGCCTCTGTCACAGCAAGTCCGGCTCCACCACCATTCGCGCGCTTGCTCATTCCTGCCATAAGTGTCAATGCCCCGATCGAGTCGGTAGGCGTTCGACCGAACGCCACAATGGAAACACCAACTCAGCGTCCCTGGAACGATGTTGGCTGGTACAATTCGGGTCCGCGTCCAGGCGAACGGGGCAGCGCGGTGATTGCTGGACATCTTGATCGCCCTGGCGGAAACCCCGCGGTGTTTTGGCGTCTGCGCGACCTCCACGTCGGCGACAGCGTGCTGGTCGTGGATGCCAGCAGTACAACACTCCGTTTCCAGGTCACGCGTCTGATGTATTATCCGCCGCAAGATGCCCCCGTGCAAGATATTTTTGGCAATACGGCGGGAAGCTTTTTGAACTTGACGACTTGCGCAGGGGATTGGATTCCTACTCAGCATCAGACGGCCCTGCGCTTAGTGGTCTATACTTCCTTAGCTGGGCAAGGGCCAGTCTCTCCCCCGCCGTCATCATTGCCGACGCCAACAGCTTCTCCTCCGCCGTCATCATCGCCAACACCGGCCGTAACGCCAACGCGGGCACCGACACCATCGCCGACGCCGACACCACCTTCGCCAGCTCAGTTGTGCAATGTGTCGTCCACGAATCTGAACTTTGGTCAGATCCTGAAGGGTCAAGCACTGACCCGGCAACTGACGTTCGGAAACTGTGGGAAGCAGACGCTAAATTGGAGCATCACCACTCGAACGGCTGATGGCGCAGCATGGTTGTCAGTAGCTACTAGCAATGGAACAATTGCGCCCGGTAATACTGCAACAATCAATGTGACAGTCAACACTGGCTCACTGGCAGTAGGGGACTATTCAGGCACTGTCAACATCACCTCGGATGGCGGCAATCAAGCCGTGAGTGTAGAGATGATTGTGATTGCTGTGTAAATCACAAATTTAAATGGGCCAAACTGAAACAATTATTTGGTGAATGAGCTGTTTAAGGTGGCCCCGTCAAGCGAGTGTATATGAGATAGCTCATCCACCAAATAATTATGTAGATTCGGCTACCAGAATTTTGCCATTTACACAGTAACCGAGAAACAGAGTCGTTTCCTTGAGGTGCAGCGTGCAAGAACAGGCTCTTCTCCCGATAGGGACAAGCGTACAGGGTCGATACCTGATAGAAGACGTGCTTGGCAAGGGTGGGTTCGGTGTGGTCTATCTGGTGAGGGATCAGTGTGTCAAGCAGAATCGGTTTGCCCTCAAAGAGCTGATTGATCCCGATTGGCGAGAACATAAGCACTTCTTCTTAGAGGCTAAGCTTCTGCAACGACTGAATCACCCAGCGCTGCCCCAGGTCAATCGTGTGTTCGAGGATGAGAGGCACACTCGGACATATATGCTCATGGATTATGTTGAAGGGCAGAACCTGGAAACGCTACGTCGACACCAGCCTGAAAAGCGATTTTTCTTCCCGCAGGTGCTGACTTTCATGGCGCCCATTATGGATGCCGTGAGCTATCTGCATAACCAACAGCCTCCTATCATCCATCGCGACATCAAGCCTTCCAATATCATTGTGACGACTTCGGGCAAAACTGTTCTGGTAGATTTCGGTATTGCCAAAGAATATGATCCTAATGCCACCACCAGTGCTGTACACCATTGTTCGCCTGGCTATGGAGCACCCGAACAGTATGGCAGAGGAACCAACACGCGCACCGATATCTATGGACTGGGTGCAACGATCTATACCTTGTTGACTGGTGTCGTACCCACTGATGCTTTTTACCGCATAACGCGGCTTGCAAGTGGGAGGGTTGATCCTTTAGACCCCTTGAACAAGTTAGAGTCCTCTGTCCCATCTCATATCACCGATGCCATTCATCGTGCAATGTCTGTAAACGCGAGTGATCGTTTCTCGTCGGTTGAGCAGTTCTGGGAGGCGCTGTGGGCACTTCATCCCGTTCCGGGAAAGCGACTTTCATTTGTGCCTGGCAATACACCCTCAGTCTCATCTCCCCCGCCTGTTGTCACTCAGCATGAGCAGGCAGTTGAAGCCGCTCCTACACCGTCTTTCAAAGAAAAGCCACCAGTTGAGCTGCCTTCGATCTCATTTTCTAGAAAACTTAGTGCGCTCATTTTAGTTGTCTTGCTGATCATTCTGAGCGTTGGCGTAGGTTTCTGGTCCCAAGCTCCACATCATCGTGCTGCTTATTCTGCTCCCCTCACACCGACCATTACGTCACCCACACCCACAACTACCTCCGGCATCCATTCAACCGCAGCCGAGACGTACAAGGGCATTCTTTACGATCTACCACTGGATGTAAACAGGAGCATATCCTTTGTAGGAGTTCAACAAAGTCACGGAAGTATTAGTGGCTATTTCATACTAGGCTCCAAAATTCAGGGAAGTGGTCCTTTTAGAGGGACCTTTAATACTACTAAACAGCTTCAGTTCACGGTGACAGACGCTGCAGGACATGCAACGCTTTTTTTCGAAGGAGTAGCGCAATCATCGACTAGTCTGAGCGGAGACTATTATCGTTGTAGTCAGGCTCAAGGAAGCCAGTGTAACCAATCTTATGATGACTATGGTATTTGGAGCGTTGTTCTGGTGTCATGATGACACTGTGAAACCCCATCTTCAGCAGCTTGGGATTCCCGTCGCGCGCTGAACAGTACGAGTTTCATGCTCTGCTTCCTTTGTTTCTGCCTCTGCTATCATCGCACGGCTGACTCTGGCGATAGCTGGTGCTGCTGCTTTCTGACTGCAGAAGGTTGTTGTTTCTGGGTTATCATAATCTTCCTCTCCCTTTAGCATGGCCTTGCTCATCTTCATACACTCCGCAAAGTCACTTGTTGGCGTGTCTTCCTGTTACAGACTATATTTCTCCATCATGGAGAATAACCCAGAGAAATCACGCTTTTCTTGTCAGTATCTTGATAAATGGCATAGTCACCATGTATCGTAGTTAGGAGAGGTGCATGGAACGGGTTGTAGCAATCAAAGTTATCCGTTTTTTGATACGTAGTATTGATATTCTATATCAGTCAGTAAACCACGGAATCTCCTTCTCCCTACCTCGCCAAAACATACTGCATCCCACCAACCTGCTTGATCATCCCCTTTAATTCCATCATCATTAAAGTAGAGCTGACAGTGGTCGTCGCCAAACCAGAGTCACGAATCAAATCATCGACATGACAAGGTTCGTGGCTGATCAACTTCAACAGTATGCGTTCATCATCGTTGTCAGGTAGTATAGCCTGCATCTCAACATGCTGTGGGATCATAAAGAGATTTAAGGCTTCCAGTATATCGTTGACCTCCATCACTGGCTTCGCCCCATCCTGAATCAGTTTATTCACTCCGGAGCTTTTGTTTGAGAGGATACTGCCAGGAATCCCAAAGACATCCCGCCCATGTTTCAGAGCGAATCCTGCTGTGATGAGTGCCCCGCTTTTTAAGGGAGCTTCTGCAACCAGTACGCCGAGTGAGAGTCCTGAGATGATACGATTTCGCGCGGGGAAATTCCCGCCATCGGGTTTCACACCAAGCGGATATTCAGTAATCAGGACACCCTGTCCAGACTCGACAATGCGTCGTGCCAGGCCGCGATTCGTTGGTGGGTAGATGATGTCTAATCCAGATGCCAGTACGGCTATGGTGCGCCCTCCCGCATCAAGAGCTGCTGTGTGCGCAATTGTATCGATACCGAGAGCTAATCCGCTTACGATTGTGACCTGACCTTTGGCCAGTTCAGTGACGATGCGTTCTGTTACTTGCCTTCCATAGGTGGTTGAATTGCGTGTACCGACCACAGCCAGGGCAAATTGGTCGGCCTCTGTGAGTGTGCCATAGGTATAAAGCACGGGTGGGGAATCATCGATTTCTCGTAAGAGCGGTGGATAGTTTTTATCTTTCCAGGTGATGACCCTGATTCTAAGTTTTTCTAGTTTTTCCAGTTCACGCTGAGGTGTGCTGGTTGTACGCAGATTGACTACATTTTCGATGGTTTTCTGTGTCAGGCCTGCCTGTGCGAGTTCTTTTGTATCAGCTTTCCATGCTGCTTCCAGGTTGTTGTGGTAGTATTCGAGTAGAGATTTGAAGCTGACGGGTCCTATGCCGGATACGCGGTTGAATGTGATCCAGTAGGCTAGTTCATCTAGTGACATGGCGTCGGAGGGGTAGTAGTGTGAGGGAGCGTCAAACACTTCCATCTTAAACATCCTTACTAATAGTTACTTCTATCTTTTCTGTTTGTGTGTCGCTATTATTCTTGCGGAGCTTGCTCTCCGGGTATATATATTGGGTACTCAGATCCCTGGTAGGGTAATGCTGGCTGCGATGCTGGTTGAGTGTACATCGATGTTTGCATAGAGATTGATGAATCAGGATACTGGAAAGGGTAGGCTTGATTGCCATTCTGCGAAATCGCCTGGTTGGGAACATTCGCCTGCTCTTTGTATGCTTTATTGTATCTTAGACTGTATATGATAAGTACGGTCAAGCTGATGAGTGAAACGAACACGAGGAAGATTCCCAGGCCAATCAACAGCCAGAAAGTCGTGTAGTTAGTGCTTACGTTCTGTGCTTGTTTGACTTGAATGACTGGCTGTGGCGTTGGCGTGACATCATTCGTAATAAGTACCGCCGATTGGCCATGGGAGAGCCGCCATTGATTCTCCAGGTGTAATTCATCTACTCCTAAAGCTTGTTTCAAATCCTGGTCAAACGTGGTTTGAGGGTTATTTATTAATTTGATGAGTGGTATCATTCTGATTTTACCGAAGGTCTGATACATGTAATCTAGTAGATAATAGCTTTGTGCATAGGCCAGGTATGCTTGATCTGCATTGGCAGGAAAATTATCAGAAATCTGACTCAATCGAAGCAAAGATTGTGAAGCGAGCGCTTTTTCCCAACGTGCTTGCAACTCAGATTCACGAAAAGTTTGATTATAAACAGCCAGACCCTCATCAAACCAGGTAGGAGGGGTGATCCCTTGCGCAATAAGTTGATGAAAGACGAGATGTGTCAACTCGTGCGGCATATCGCGCACCAATGTATGGTCTGTGGAATCGAGAACAACTATTGAAGCTTCATGCAGCAATGGCAATGCTTCCCCTCCAACCCACTCATAAGAGCCAGGTGCGAGCGAGCCGTGGAAGTCAAGATCAGATGCATAAATCCATAAGTTTAATGGTTGATTCAGGCTGCCTCCAAGAGTCTTGCTTATACTTTGGATGCTGGCACTTGATTTTTCTAGTACGAACTGACCAAAATCCTGCCCACGATTATACCAGTTGACCTGTAACATACCCTGTGTCAGATGTTGCCAGTTGAAACGGTTGTCTATTGTCGTGAATTGTTGCTGTGCATCTGTAAAGGTATTGTTTGCGTTATCCCAAAATTCCCATTGGTAGTGCACCTGCACCCCTGGCGGAATGAAATGGCCGTGACTTGTGTCTTCGCGCCAGGAAACAACAAAAAAAGCATTCCCCATCTTACTTAGCGGTACTGAATGTGTTTCTGATTCTCCGCCTGCACTAAAAGTAAGCACAATGCTCGCCTGGTTAATACTGCCAGCCGTATCAGTTACACTTGCTTTTAGATCAATATAGTCCGGAAAATGTTCAGAGTATGTTCGAGAAGTGACCGAGATCGGGTTGGTAGAGATGGTTAGCCCATGAATAACCCCTGGAGATATTAGGAGTGAAAGGAGACAAGTAACAGTAACGAGTGCAATGAAAAGAGATATATAAAAGCGACGCAAGAGCATCGAGTAGCTCCTCTCAACCTGGGAATTTTAGAACATCAAGTATCTTTATGCGTTGTGTAATATAGATTATAGATGGCTATTAACAAATGAATCAGGAATATCCGTAGGGGCCAATTTATCGCGCTCATCGCCGATTGATCGGCCCTCGGCCGCCTTCACGATATCCCGATGTATTAGTTAAACTTCATATATTGCCCATATTGTACATGATAAGTATGCTTCTGTACACAATTGCAAACCTTTGTACATACTGCTTCAACTGGCCTGAATCGGTACTTCTGTTAATAGCCTATAGCTTATTCGTTCCTATCACATAGACCCTTTGCTCTGAATCCATAAAGCTAAATCGTTCTTTACATGTAGACGAATGAAAGCGAAGTTATTAGGGTCAGAATATAAAATATATAAGGATAATCAATGAGTAATAACTATTGGAACCAACAACCCGAAAACAATAATGGCAGCCAGATCAACGGAACTCCTCGTTCGGGTAGCATGGTACGTAATTACTCTGACCAAACGGTGCAGGCGCCTCCACAATACTCTCCTCTTATGAGTCAAACACCGCAAGGAGCACCGCCATCTCAGTATTCACCAATTCCGCCGGTAAACACACCGCACCAGCAGGAGTGGCCAGCACCTCAGGCGTGGCCAACACCTTCATTTTTGGGAAATGCTATGCAGACAGTTCGGCGGTGGACTGGTAAGATGGCAGCAGCTCGTGTTGTTAACGTTGATCAAGATCCTCTGATTCTCTATCGTCCCAACACACCCCCTCCAATGCTAGCTCCAAGATCAAAACCCTGGAGACGTTCGCATTCTGTGCGAGTTGCTATGCAGATGCGTCATAGACGGGAGCGATGGAATCAAGGGCGCCCAACAGGGCAACGTATCGCGATTATGAGCGCGACAATCTTCGCGCTCCTCCTTGTCGTCGTCCTCTCTTCAGGCGCTGCTTCGGGTTATGCCTATTACCAGAGCCAGATGCCCCGCCTGCAGGGACTCGCAAATTCGCAGATTGAGCAGTCTACACGTATTTATGATCGCAATGGACAACTGCTGTATGTAGCATATGACAATAAGAATGGACATGGACGTGGCACCCCTGTTAATTATAAAAATATACCTGGGATATTGCAGGATGCTATGATTGCTGCCGAGGATCATACTTTCTGGGATAATGCAGGCATCGATCCGCAAGGTATTCTCCGCGCAGCTACCGAGTATTCATCTTCTGGTTCTGTACAGAGCGGCGGAAGTACGATCACCCAGCAGGTAATCAAAAATCTCACGCACGATACTCAGGTTTCATTGCAACGTAAGTTCCCAGAAGCCGCTCTTGCAATTGGGCTAACGCAACAGTATCCTAAATGGAAGATTTTAGAGATGTACTTTAATATCTCTCCCTTTGGCGCGCAAGAACTCGGAGTCGATGCTGCTGCTGAGGATTATTTCGGCCTGCGCGCGAAATGCGACGCTCACTTTAATTGCATCCCGGCAATTGCTTTCCTGGATCGCGACCTGGCAAAATGTAAAAATCCTAACGATGACTCTACCTGCAAGGAAGATCTGCTGCTTGGCCTGGCACGTGCCTCGCTTCTGGCTGGCATGCCACAAAGCCCTGTCAGCTATGATCCGACATTAGGTAAAGCGAATAAAGAACTCGCTCTGGCACGCCAGGATTACGTACTTCAGCAGATGCTGGCACTCGATATGCATATCAATACGGCACTTGGAGATCAGACCATTGATCATGGCCCAATTACATCCGACATTATCCAACAGGTAGAGGCCATGACTGCGAATACTAAGAAGATGCCATTCACTGGTTTTCGATCAATCAAGAAGGATCCGCATTTTGTAGATTGGATCATCAGTCAGATGGAAACTGCATTGGGCACAGATCCAAAAACTGGGAATGTAAACGAGGCTACAGGAGCAAGCCTGTTCTTGACTGGTGGTTTCAATATCCGCACAACGATTGATAGCAATCTACAATCCTACGTGCAAAATGCTGCCATACAACATATACAGAAGCCAGAATACCAACCCTTCACGGGTGGCTATGGACCACTCAACGTCACCAATAATCTCAATGATTCGGCTGTTGTGGTCATGAATGCCAAAACCGGTGAGGTGCTGGCTATGAATGGAAGCACAGACTGGCGAGATACAAACAAAGAAGTAGACGGGCAGTTCAATGCAGCTACGGCAAAACGCTCACCGGGTTCTTCCTTCAAACCTATTGTCCTGGCTGCGGCTATGGAGATGGGCTGGTATGAGGGTATCGTGTTACCGGACAAAAAAACCTACTTCCCGAATGGTAGTCCTATATGTCCTGGTGTGAATTTACCTGTCTATTGTCCAACTGATTATGGTGGTACCGATACAAATAAGCTCTACCACAATACAAACTATAATATCCGCTGGAATATTGCAAATTCGTTCAATATCCCTGCTCTCAAGACGGCTTTCTTCGCAGGGCCAGCAAATGTCTATACTATGGCTCATCGCCTGGGCATCACTGCGTTCACTAAAGATCAATCGTACGCGGCTTCAATGGGTATCGGGGCTGGATCCGCTACTTTACTCCAGATGACCGATGCTTACCAGGCATTTGCCGATAACGGCATGCGTATCCCACCGCACGGCATTCTCGATATCTATGATAACTATGGCCACCGTTTGTATCACTATGATACTTCCCGTCCCGATGGTGGGCAGGCTATCAGCTCTCAGATTGCGTTCATGATTACTTCCATCCTCAAAGATGAGAGTGCTCGCGCTCCAGAGTTTGGGAATGACCATGTACTTTCTATGTGGGATCAGACAACACTGCCTGATGGCCAACCGCTCCCCGGTGGTATTCCACATCCCGAAGTGGCAACTAAGACTGGTACTACTGATAACTTTATTGATAACTTGGCCATTGGCTACACTCCTGATGTGGTCGTCGGTGTCTGGACTGGCAACGCTGATAATACTCCCATGGTAAAATCTATCGGTATTACCGGTGCTGCCCCTATCTGGCATAGTATCATTGAGTACGTAAGTGGTTATTGCAATACCGCTACTGACCAAATTCCTTGCCCGCCACTGGATTTTAATTTCTCTGATCGCGCCTTTCCGCCTCCACCAAAGGGTGTTGTCCAGGCATCTGTCAATACTGTCAACGGTCTCGCAGGATCTGGTTACACGAGCTGGATGCTCGATGGCGAACAGCCGCAGCTGAGTGGCTTTACAACCAAGAGCGGGAACGGCAAAGGCACACCAACACCGACCCCGACGCCATAAATGTTCAAAGTGGCGCCTGAGGTGCATTGCTTGCAATAGCCGTTCGGATAGTCTGATATCAAATAAGCCTGGCACTACTTTCGAGTGCCAGGCTTATTTGATGCTATGTAGCAAGTTTCAGGTTGTTAACGTTGGCTCTGCTATCTCTTGCTGTACCTCTGTTGTCTCTACACCTGCTTGTTTACGATGCCTGAGCAAGAATGCGAGCGTGTAGAACACAATCACCAGTACAAGGAGCATGCGATAGCCAAAGAGCATGCTCAAGTACTCCATTCCACCTCCAACCATGATCCCTATCAGGTTAGAGGCAAAGGCGATATCAGCTGCCTCGCTATCCCTGAATGAATTGGTGAAGATGATATTAGCCAGGAAAACAGGCGCGAAAGCTAACGCGCTTGCGAGGAGATACCTCGCGACCAGGTTGCCCAGCAGTAGGGTTTCAGGTGGAAGCACGATGTTGAGGACAAGTATGCCAAACAATAGCACGTAAAACAGGCCGATATGCTTAATTTTGAAACGTCTGTTTACCAGTATTGCCAGGAATACACTGGTCAGGATGGCGAAGAAGACTAGCGAGTTGACCAGCCAGGTGCTACCGAAGAGCAGCGAGAAAGTGGTTAAACTCTTTACCTCGAGTAGCATAAATGCGACACCCAGGAAGAACATGTGCCAATCGAAGCGGCGCAGAACTTTGCGGGGTGCGAATATCAAAACGCCTCCCACGGCAAAGATGGCAACCATAGCAAGACCGGCAACATATAATACTGGAAAGCTCCGATCAACCAGGTATAGGAACGGCCAGTCATCGGTAGCAGGCGTAGCATTGGTGAGCGGATAGTATCCCTGACCGAGAACCTGTAGCTTCCCATTTCCAATTGGAGTGTGCTCAACATAAGTCCCATATATACCTTGAGGGATTGTCGCCAACCTCGGTCCCTCCATGATCACAGCTGCACGTCCCCAGCCTGCGTAAGTGGTGACGAGTGGTTGCTGATTGTTGAAGGCGTGTCCGGCCATGTCAGCCAGTTTTTCCACCAGCCAGGACTCGCGGTAGTAGTTATACATCACCATAACGCCGTTACTGGTCAATCGCGAGCGAGCTGTCTTAAATGAATCCTGTGTCAGCAGAAAGCTCTCCAGGCGCAGACTTGTGTTACTCGAGGTAAGTGTAAGCGAATCGGGTAAGGCAAAGATGATCAGGTCGTACTTATCTGTCGTATTCTCTAAAAATGAGCGACCATCGTTGACCACAGTGTGTACGCGAGGATCGCTGTAGGGATGGTCGGGGTTGAGACGGACACCAAGTTGCAGGATCGTGGGATCGATCTCCACTGCTGTGATCGACTGAACTCCATTGTGTAGGGCGATATCGACATCGGATCCTGTCCCTGCACCGAGAATCAGGGCATGATGGAACGTATTGCCCGGGAAAAGTTTGTATACAAGCTTGTAGAACGGTTCTTTATTCTGCCAGGGAATCATCGCCTGGTGACCACCGGCGTTATTCACGTCTACGATATACCCGGCTGGCTGGGTGGGGTAGAGCACTATTTTGTAGTACGGGGACCAATAGGCGCCACGACCAAGTCGCCAGGTGATAATTACACTCACAAAAAAAGTTACAGCGATGAATGCGATTGTCTTTCTGGAACTGAGCAACATGATGGGCACACTCAAAAGAGCGAACCAGACAAGTGGTGGAAAAGAAAGGAAAGCAATGATGGAGAAACTGGCAATCCCAATCAGGCTCCCAATGATGTCAAAAGTATATGCGGTAAGAGGTTTTACCTGCGAAAACAACTGACCCAGCGAGCGACCAAGAGGGATGAAACAGAGAGTGATCATGCCAAATATAAGCGGCAAAACGTAGAAGTTTTCTGTGCTCCCGTTTTGATCGGCGCCTGGTACATAATAGATCACATCGGTTGTGGTGATGTGTAGTTCAAATCTGTTCAATCCGACAATAATAACCATGAGCAGTACAAGCAGTGGAAAAGGTGGATACCAGAATCGCTGACGACGAGCTGTAAGCATGCCAAGACCAATACCCAGGAAAGAGGCCAGCAGAATGAAGTTATTGAAATAGCTCAAGTAGCGGACATACGATGGGACCCAGCGAATACATAGTAATTCGAAAAAAAGCATTGAGAAAGAGACAAGAAATATTCTTGTGCGAGGATTCTTGATAAAAAGATTTTGGGGTGTCTCGTCACGCAGCCATGATAAGAATTTTGTGATATTGGATGGACTTGAAAGTGCCTGGGTGTTTGATTGACTCATTAAAACCTCCACGTCTAATAATGAATAGAAAAGATCATACATCTCTACGTGTTATTTAAACGAGTGAATAAAGAGAAGGTGACACACTATGCATTTTGGAGAGACTTATAGGTGAATAGAATCCTCTTGACAATCCCACGTTGACAGTGCTATTCTGTATTTGCAGTCTCAAGTGGAGACTGCTAGCAATCGTCATTGACAAATGAAGTATCATAAGAACGAGCTTCGTGTTTTGAGGATGTATCAGTAGATGATACCATTGAGCCAGCGCAAACAGCAAATACTGCGTGCGCTCGTTGAAGAATACATTCATAGCGCAATACCAGTTGCATCCGAAACTCTAGTGCGCAAATACGCTATGAACTTCAGTTCCGCAACCGTTCGTCACGAATTGGCTGGACTGGAAGAGGCACATTTAATTTATCAGCCTCATACCTCTGCTGGGCGAGTACCTACTGACCTGGGGTATCGTTTTTTTGTAGAGTACCTCATGGAAGAGTCAGCGCTCTCACTTGATGAACAGCGTCTCATTCGCCACCAGTTCTACCAGGTGCAGGATCAACTAGATCAATGGGTACGATTGACAGCTTCTGTAATGGCGCGTTTGCTCCATAGCGCGGCAGTAATGACCTCTCCGCGCGCTGATGTAGGACGACTAAAACACTTTGAGGTTTTATCAGTAACAGACCTCTCTGCACACCTGGTACTGGTATTGGAAGATGGCACGGTAAAACAGCAGAGGTTGCTCTTGGAAACTCCTATCAACCAGGAAGAGTTAAGCGCTTCGTCAGCGCGTTTGAATAATCTCTTACAGGGTAAAAATGCGAAGCAGGTGGAAACTCTGCTTGGACGGTACGATTTTTCGATAATAGAGCATTTGATCTGTACCACTATTGTTCGCATTCTGGAACAACACGGTGATCCGCTGGGTGATGTTTTTTATCGTGAAGGTGTGCTAAATATCCTTGAGCAGCCTGAGTATAGTCGTATGGGACCGGAAGAAGAGCGTAGTGAGCGCGTGCGTAAGGTGATGGAAGTGCTTGAACAGAATCGGTTCCTGCCAGCGCTGGCATCTCACTTACGTGAAATCGACGGTGTCCAGGTTCTCATTGGTGGCGAAAATCAATGGGATGACATGAAAGATGTGAGCCTGGTGGTAGCGCGTTACGGCCATGAAGGTAAAATTGGCGGCTTATTGGGTGTGATTGGCCCGACGCGCATGCAATATGGGCGCGCCATTGCTGTAGTGCGCTATATGACACAGGTAATGAATGAACTGCTTGCTGAAGTATACGGATTCGAAGAGTAGTAAAATGCAGGTTATCCTGCACAAACGACAAAATAAAATATCATAATAGGAGGCAAATGTGCCAAAGGTTATTGGAATCGATCTGGGAACGACAAACTCTTGTGTCGCTGTTATGGAAGGTGGAGAGCCTGTCGTCATTCCGAACGCGGAAGGCGCGCGTACCACACCCTCGATTGTGGCTATGAACAAAAGTGGTGAGCGACTTGTTGGCGAAGTAGCGAAGCGTCAGGCTGTCACCAATCCTGAAAATACGGTCTACTCGATCAAGCGCTTTATGGGCCGCAAGTACGATGATCCCGAGGTGGATCGTGATCGAAGGCTGGTACCCTATAAAGTTGTCAGAGCCGGTAATGGCGATGCCTGGGTAGAGGTTCAAGGCAAACAGTATAGTCCGCCTGAAATCTCTGCGATGATCTTGCAGAAGCTCAAAACTGATGCCGAAGCGTACCTCGGTGAGCGTGTGACTCAAGCTGTTATCACTGTGCCAGCTTACTTCAATGATGCACAACGCCAGGCTACCAAGGATGCTGGCAGGATTGCGGGACTGGAAGTGCTGCGTATCATTAACGAACCGACCGCTGCATCTCTTGCGTATGGACTGGATAAGAAAAAAGATGAGCGTATCGGCGTCTATGATCTTGGTGGTGGGACCTTCGACATTTCTCTTCTCGAACTGGGTGATGGTGTCTTTGAAGTGAAGAGCACCAATGGTGATACCCACCTTGGTGGTGACGACTACGACCAGCGCATTATCAACTGGCTTGCCGACGAGTTCCGTCGTGAAAGTGGTATCGACCTGCGGCAGGATCGCATGGCGTTGCAACGCTTGAAAGAAGCGGCAGAGAAAGCAAAGAAAGAGCTTTCCAGTTCGATGCAGACGGAGATCAATCTGCCCTTTATCACGGCAGACGCCAGCGGCCCAAAGCACTTGAACATGCCACTGACTCGTTCGAAACTTGAGCAGTTGGTTGAGGACTTGATTGAGAAATCGCGCGGGCCTGTCGTGAAGGCCCTCTCCGACGCCAGCGTTCGCCCTGGCGACATCAACGAGGTTGTACTCGTTGGCGGTCAAACACGCATGCCTGCCGTCCAGACGCTGGTTCGGCGCATCTTCGATCGCGACCCACATCGTGGTGTGAACCCGGACGAAGTGGTAGCTGTAGGTGCTGCTATCCAGGCCGGTGTCTTAACAGGTGATGTGAAAGACGTGCTCTTGCTCGACGTCACTCCGCTCTCACTGGGTATCGAGACCCTGGGTGGAGTCTCTACACGTCTGATTGAGCGCAACACCACAATTCCGACCCAGAAGAGCCAGGTCTTCTCTACTGCAAGCGACAGCCAACCAAGTGTCGAGATCAATGTGTTGCAGGGCGAGCGTGAGTTTGCGAAAGACAATCGTTCCCTGGGGAGCTTTATTCTGGATGGTATTCCGCCTGCTCCACGCGGTATTCCTCAGGTCGAAGTAACCTTCGATATCGATGCGAACGGTATCGTGAACGTGTCTGCGCGAGATAAGGGGACCGGACGCGAGCAGAAGATTACCATTGTTGCCTCGAGTGGCCTTTCTAAGGACCAGATCGACAAGATGGTGCGTGATGCAGAGGCGCACGCAGCCGACGATAAGCGGCGCAAAGAGGAAGTTGAAGAGCGGAACCTGGCTGATAGCGCAGCCTATCGTGCGGAAAAGAGTATGACTGAACTGGGTGATAAGCTCACTCCTGAACAAAAGAGCGAGTTGGAGGCCAGGATTGCCGATGTGAACGCTGCGCTCTCGACCGAAGATGTTGAGCGCATTAAATCAGCTCGTGAGTCTTTAGAGCAAACTTTCCATAAGATTAGCGAGATAATTTATAGCCAGGCCGGTGCCTCAAGTGCTCCTGGCGCAGACTTTGGCGGCTCAACGCAGGAAACGCCGACTGACCAGGCTAGCCCCAACGATGATACTATCGAGGGCGAATACAAAGAAATGTAAGGATTTCAAAAATCTTCACCAGGGGCTTTCCCCCGGTGAAGATTACCCTGGCTTTATGGCTATTCACTTGCATAGAACCTATAAAAAACGTAGTATTACAGAACATATAATAAACCAGTGCTGCATTTGGGAAGCGCAAATCAGAAGGCATCCTGTTAATGTCGGTAGGTAAAGGACCAGTTGATGGCCAGTAACAAACGAGATTTTTATGAGGTACTTGGTGTATCGCGTAGTGCGAGCGAAGACGAACTGAAAAAAGCATTTCGTCGTCTGGCCAAGCAATATCACCCTGATGCCAACAAAGAACAAGGAGCGGAAGCTCGCTTTATTGAGGTCAATGAAGCATACGAAGTGTTGAGCGATCCGCAGAAACGTGCTGCCTATGATCGCTATGGACATGCAGGAGTTGGTAATGGCTCTGGGGCTGGCTATGGTGACTTTGCGGGGTTTAGCTCAATCAATGATCTCTTTGAGACCTTCTTTGCCGGAGCTGCTGGTACGCAGAGACGTACGGGAACACAGCGAGGCGCAGACTTGCGCTACGATCTTACTATCACCTTTGAGGAAGCTGTCTTTGGTTGTCAGAAAGAAATCGAGTTACCTCGATGGGAGACCTGTCCTAGCTGCAAGGGGAATGGTGCGCAACCTGGCACATCAACTACTCGTTGTTCCTCATGCCAGGGAACAGGCGAAATTCGCCGCGTTCAACAGTCCATTTTTGGGCAATTCGTCAATGTCACAATGTGTGAGCGCTGTCGTGGTGAAGGTCGGGTAATTACTACTCCGTGTGAAAAATGTCGTGGACAAGGCCGCGTGCGTAATAATCGCCGTGTCGTCGTTAATATTCCTGCTGGTGTAGACGACGGCATTAATGTACGCGTCACTGGTGAAGGCGAGGTAAGCTCTCGTGGTGGCACGCCGGGCAATTTGTATGTCATACTAACGGTTAAGCCTCACCCGTTCTTTAAGCGTTCTGGCAACGATATTCTTTATGAAATGCCTATCAGCTTTACACAAGCTGCGCTCGGTGACGAGGTTGAGATTCCTACTGTTGATGGAAAAACGACGTTGCTCAAGATTCCTGCTGGTACGCAAAGCAATCGTTCATTCCGCCTCAAAGGAATGGGGGTACCCGTTGTGCATAGCAGCGCTCGTGGCGATCAGCACGTGATTGTCAAAGTGGTTACCCCAACCAATTTGACGTCAGAGCAAAAGCGCTTACTCGAAGAGTTCGCTCGTCTCGAACGCGAACAGGCGGAGCAAAACGATAAGAATATATTCCGCAACCTCTTTGAGAAAACCAAAGACGTTTTCCAATAGAATAGTGGCAGCTTTATATGTTGTCAATCAAGTCAACGGGCCTGTGTATGGTTAATTCATGTGCAGGCCCGTTGACTACCTCTACTCTCTCCCCGAATTCTGCAAAAACAGGCAAGTGATCGCTTGCTTCGTCACCACGTAATCCATTGCCCTCTGCAACTACATAGCTTGCCGAAAGACGTTCGGCAAGTTCCGGGCTGGCAAAAATGTAATCGATGCGACCTGATAGAGAAGCTGCTGGACAGGTAAATCCCGGATCGTTTGGATTTTTCAATCGAAAACAATCAATATAGCCTGCTTTGCGCAGCAGGCTAATGCTACCGCGAGGAGCATAGAGCGAACCAGCCCAATCAAAAAGAGCGGATAGTACTTTGTTGTTGGGAATTACGCACAGAAGTGGATCGAGAAAGCGCAGAGGCTCTGGCACTACGAAGTTCATATGTGGGTGTCCAAAAGCTACATGAAGATTTTGGCGACGTTTTAGGTCAATTTCTACCAGATAGCGCATCAGCATACTTGCTTCCAAGCGATCACCAGGGGCAATCGCATTAAAATCACCCATTAAAAGGTGTGGCATTCCTTGCTTTGGCCTCATGATGCGCAAGATTTCTTGTACTTCACGACGTCGAATGCGATCACCACCTCTTCCATGACTGAAAGCGGCCGCCAGGTGTGTTACGAATACCGTTAGCTTGCGCCCATCTTCCTCCTCTATACATGCCTCAAAAAGAGGGTGTGTAAGTCTATCAGAACGTTTATAGACATGTGTCTCTACAATTGGCAAGCGACTGAGTAGCGCGGTTTGCCAATCGTCTCCTTGTGTATAGCTACCGCTCATCCGATATTGCATGCCCAGTCGACCTGCAATCTCCTCGATAGTTTGACGACTGGTAGCTTCGACGAGGCCAACGATATCGGGTTGAGTAGAACTCATGATTTTCGTTAACTGGTCAACGCGGCGTTTCCCACCCACCAATATATTATAGGAAAGTATTCGAGTCATTTAAAGGCATCCTTCTGTTCAGTTGTTCTACTACAACTATAGCAAACATGGGAGACGCCATAAAAGATCTCAGCTTACTCTCGCATAACAACTCGCTCAATATTCAGATTCATCCCTCAAGCGGCTTCTGGGTCAGGGGATTTTGTAGCGCGGCTTTTCGCGGCGGGAAAGTGTTGCTCCTGCTGAATAATCTCTCTACAATTCCGCTATGAACCAGATTTTTTGAGCGTCGTGGTGGAATTGTTCGGCAGAATCTCTCCAAAATCTCGCCACGTGTCCGATAAATTTCCAAGCTTTACCCATATCGGACAACTTTTAAGGAGCATTAATAGCTTTGAAACTTAAAACGTGCACAAAATATAGTATATCGGACAGAATATCAGACAAATTATCGGACACGGGCGATAAAAGGCTTTTTGAAGTTGGCTTCTCAAGAGGAAGTAGGGCGGGAGGGAATCGAACCCTCATGGGTTGCCCCCGGGGATTTTAAGTCCCCTGCGTCTACCATTTCGCCACCGCCCCAGACAGGTATTGGTTCTCTGTGTGCATGATCTTAACATGCCGAAACTTATTCGTCAATCATTACTCACAGACCTTTGCTCAACCGACCATGTTTACTCTGCTTTCTCGCCAAGTGCTGTCAGAGGCATCATAAGACCACAGAAATCGTCCTGTAACATTTCGAGTACCATTTGATTATAGAGGTCATCCAGTTCACTCTGAGATGCTACTTGCATGCGTATAATGAACGGCTGGAACAGTTTGAAGACAACGGATGCGTCGCGTCGAAAACCTTCGTACGCTTCTGTTCCAAAAGAGAAGTCGATTACATGTGAAACAAGTTTAATGTTAACGCAGCCTACCTGGCGCAACAGGTTCCCTAAACGGGGCAGGATGCCTGTAAATCGTCCTGTTTCAGAATAACCTCCCTGAACCTGAATAGATTTTATTACCATGGAGTTCAAGGTCTCTAGAGCAGGACTTGTGCTATAGTACCACCATTCACTCTCAGTCAGACGAATGAAACCTCCGGGGCGAGTAACTCTTGCAAGCTCGCGCACAAACTGCGGCCAGGTCGCAGCAGGGAGGAAATTGACGAAGCGTACATTGGAAAGGTCAAAGGAATTATCAGAAAAATCCAATGGTTTTAACAAGTTCATCACCCGAAAGCTAGCGTTCTCTAGACCTTGAACCCGCGCTTGCGCATTCGCATAATCGATCATCGCCTGGCTAACGTCGAATCCAACCACTTCGATATCTGGGTGCTTAAAGGCTATTTCCAGTGCCCACCCTCCTGGGCCACAGGCGCCATCGAGTACCCAGTGTATTCCGGAGAAGTCATTCGACCGTTCGGAGAAAAGGCCGCCCATACCCTTGGTAATCAGGCGATCCTGATCGATCAAGCGTGCCATTTCTGCGCCACTCTCGGGATCACTAATATAGACGTTGCTACTTTTTGGTTGGTTCTCGGACGTTGTCATTAATGGCTCCTTTTTGCATGTTGTTTGGAGATTTCATGTTTATTTTCTTCAACTTGTGGTAGTCCTAGCAACTCTTCTTCAAACTGTTGCCAGACTATTTGCTCAGCCTCAAAGATTGTGAGTGGTTGCTGGTTCTTTGTAGCCTGGATCATGGTCTCACTAAGTCGTTGCCGGAAACTAGATAAATACGCTTTCTGAACTTCTTGATAAGGGACAAGACCTAGCTCAATCTGTCTGGTGTCGTAGAATTCAACTGCATCAAATGCCAATGCTATGAGATCTGCATAACTCTCGATGAGTGTCTGTCGTGATTGTTGTAAGTAGTTCGGTTGTGAACTGGAGACAAGTAAACAGCCTGAAACCTTCCCTTCAAGCATAATGGGAGCAGCAGCAGCGCTTTCTTCCCATTGTCCATGATACCCCGGGGACAGGCTCTGTCTCTCCGAGAGATCCTGGTTCACGACAAGACGCCCTAAAGAAACAGTATGTCCGGCCAGGGATTCTGCTCCTAAAAGAATTGCTTGCTGATCTAGATTGCTTTCCCATGGTGGTGTTCCACGTCCTACACTCTCTCGCAGACTGCGTATCTTCTTATCAGCAGAAGGAGGCATGCATCGTACAACAGTAACTGCAATGCCTACACGATTTGGGTCAAGTTGTTCAAGTGCTTGTTGCAGGATGAGATCGCAAAGTGATGAGAAGCGGAGTACCTTGGGGATCGTTGCGCGGGTGCGAAGGACACGAATATAAAATTCACTTGGGATCTTATACAGCAAATCCTCTGTCAATGAACCTTCAGTTCCGGCTATGAAACCTCCAAATTCATCTATAAGTTGATCGAGCAAGGCTTTGCGATGCTGAGGCAGGGCGTTAAGCAATCGCTGGATACTCTGGGAACGTGGGCTGGACTCATTGTTTACCCAACGTGTCAAGGTTACAGGATTTATGCCCAATTCATTAGCAAGTCGCCGCCTCTCTTGCGGGTCTTGAATGATGCTTCCTAATAACTCACGCCACGTTGTCGCTTCTTGCATTTCCCGACCTTATTACTGACAATGTTATGCTTAGTTCTTTTTGAGGTTAATCTAATAATCTGTAGCTCAAATCTCTCTTAATAATACCATAACCTGTACATTTCCTTCTATTGTCTACGTAGGGCCTTTCTTGCAGATAATAGGGACATTCATTACAGATTCTGGATTAATTGTACAAATTCTTCTTCTAACTGTTGCCAGACTACTTGTTCTGCCTCGGTGATGGTCACTGGCGGTTTCTTCGTTGATCCCTCTTCCATAACTTTTGAGATTCGTTGTCTTATTGTGTGAAAGTACTGCTCTTGAACTTCAAATTCTGGCATCATGGCTAATTGGATATCACTTAGTTCATAAAATTCCTCTGGCTCGAATGCAAGTACCATCAATTCAGCATAGTTCCGAATGAGCATTTCACGATATGATAGAAAATAGCCCGGTTGCGTGCTCGAGACAATCAGACTTCCCGCGAAGCGCCCTTCTCGCATAATAGGACACACTGCTGAGCTTTTTTCCCAATCCAGCCATCTTGCAGGATAGAATATCAGCATATCAGATCTATCCTGAATGCTGAGTAAATGCGCATTGGACAATGCATAACCCGCCAGTGATTCTATTCCAAGGTATGCAACCTCGTGTTTCATGGTAGCTTTCCAGGGGTGTGTTCCTCTCCCAACGTACTCACGCAGGCTACGTACTTTCTTTCCTTCCTGCGGTTTAACACATTGTGCTATGCTGACTGTCATTCCTAGAAGGTTAGAGTCTAGTTGTCTGAGAGCTTCCTGTAGAATGAGATTGCTGACTAACCAGAATCGCTGTCGTTTAGGCGCCGTGATATATGTGTGCAATGCACTTGAATAGGTTCCCGACGGAATCTCAATCGACGTATCTTCGGTGAATTCTTCATTGACTTTGATGCCAAACTCTGGAAACTCTTCAGCTATTGATTCTTGCAATTTCTGGCGATTGGCAGAAGCGACTACTTTGAGAAGCTGACTAAGGTTCTGAGGGCGAGGATTTGTCTCGTTATGTGCCCAACGTACCAGCGTGGCTGGGTTTATTCCTAACTCATTAGCAATGCGGTTTCGCTCTTGTGGGTCATGAATAAGCTGTCCTAGCAGTACTCGCCAGGAAGATAGCTCTTGCATTTTTCATTCACCCTATTGTTAAAATTGTGAACGCATTGTATTCGCTGCGCTTATAATACCAGCTAATGCCCGTAAGGTCAACGAGTTTCTATGGCAGAAACTCGTTTTGATTCTCATGAATGATGCATTTAACCAATCATGGAAACATTCTTCCCAATAATATTGACGACGAGCATGATCTGCGCCATAATACAAGTCGTTGATAAGGAAATAATCGTTCACCTGCCAAAGTATATCAAATAAGTCGAGTAGATATGAGCAACGAATCCGAGGATAACGTTCTTCCACCTGTGCAAGTTTTACGAGGAGTCTATGAGGTAATAGTCGTCGGTGCAGGCCACGCAGGATGCGAAGCTGCACTGACATGCGCACGTATGGGTCGAAAGACACTCTTATTGACGATGAATCTCGATAGTGTTGCGCTTATGCCTTGTAATCCGTCTATGGGTGGGCCTGCGAAAGGTCACCTGATCAAAGAAATAGATGCCCTTGGTGGGGAAGTTGGTCGCAATACTGATCGGACTTTTATTCAGGTTCGTCTACTTAATACAAGCAAAGGTCCAGCGGTGCAAGCCCTTCGCGCCCAATGTGATAAACAGGCCTATCGTCTTGCGATGAAGTATGTCCTGGAAGGTCAACCAAATCTTGAGTTGAAACAGGCAACCATCGCTCGGATGCTTAGTGAAATAGGAGACGATGGTCGCACTAAAGTGACAGGTGTTGTGACGAATAATGGCTGGCAATATGAGGCTGGCGCAATCATCTTAACCACTGGCACATTTATTAATGGACGCCTTGTTGTAGGTGAGAGGACCCAACCCGGAGGTCGTGCTGGTGAAGGTCCTGCTCTGGGAATCTCAGATTCGTTGATTGAATTAGGACTCGAAGTGCGCCGTTTTAAGACAGGCACACCGCCGCGTATCGATGCCCGCACTATCGATTTTAGCAAGACCATGCCACAGCCTGGAAGTCGTGAACCCCTCTTCTTTTCGCAGGACATATCTGCTCGGGAAGATGTACAACTTCCCGGAGGTCGCCCCAATCCAATCTATCCAGTAACTGATGAAGATCTTAACGGGTGGCGACCACAATTACCTTGCTATCTTGTGCATACTACTGAACAAACTCACCAAATTATTCGTGACAACCTGCATCGTTCTCCACTTTACACAGGCATCATCGAGGGTATCGGTCCTCGTTATTGTCCCTCTATCGAGGATAAAATTGTACGATTCGCCGATAAGAACAGGCATCAAATCTTCCTGGAACCCGAAGGTTGGCGCACAGGTGAGGTGTATGTTCAGGGAATGAATACCAGTCTTCCAGAAGATGTGCAACTTGCTATGTTGCGCAGTATCCCTGCACTCGAACGTGTTGAAATGATGCGTGTTGGGTATGCAGTCGAATACGACTATGTACCACCTGAGCAGCTATCTCCAACATTACAGACAAAAGCCGTCAGGGGGCTTTTTCTCGCTGGTCAAATCAATGGCACATCTGGCTATGAAGAGGCTGCTGCCCAGGGTATTATTGCCGGTATCAATGCGGTGCTGCATGTTCGTGGTGAAGCTCCGTTCGTACTTGGTCGTCATGAAGCATATATTGGCGTAATGATTGATGATTTAGTAACACGTCCTATGACCGAACCCTATCGCCTGCATACCTCTCGTGCTGAGTACCGCCTGCTCTTGCGTCCAGAAAGCGCTGATCTGCGCCTGAGTGATTATGCCTATACATACGGACTTATTGATGATGCACGTTATGCCCAGGTGGTTCACAAGCGCGAAAGCATTCAGCGTGCGCTTACTCAACTTGATACATTGGTATTTACATCATCTCGGGCAACAGAGACATTCGTGCAAGCAATAGGACTTGATCCTCTTGGACAGATGCTTTCTGCCCGTGAACTCTTGCGCCGACCATCGGTTACCTATCACCAGGTGACCCAACTGGCACAAAATGTCTTTTATACTAAGAAAAGTGCGACCGAATCTTGTGGGGACGATTATGGTAGTCGGCTTGAGAACGTTGGCGGACATGCTCATGATTCTGAATACCTCTTGCCTGCGCTTACCGCATCTGTTGCCGAAGAGGTAGAGTTACAGGTCAAGTACGAAAGTTATGTACACAAGCAGGAACAAATTGTTCATCGTACCAGGCGTATGGAGGAACACCATATACCCGAAACTATAGACTATAATGCAGTGCAACATTTACGTACCCAGGCCCGCCAGAAGCTTATACGAACACGCCCTCGCACTATTGGACAGGCATCACGGGTGGAGGGCGTTACTCCAGCGGATATCGCTATGTTAATGATCTATCTGGAGAAGCAGCATCTGACGAAAGCGGAGATGCCTACTTGACAGTATATACTTATCAGAGCGACTACAAGGAGTCGCTTGGGAGAAAAAAGTGTACATCCTTGTTGTAGATGATGATCAGTTTGCAAACTCGCTCGTACAGTTTGTCCTCAGCAAAGAAGGATATGAAGTTGAAACGATGGACAATCCTCGCGGCGCTCTGCATATGATCAAGAATCGGGAACCAGATTTGCTTATCATTGATGTGATGATGCCTTACATCAATGGATTCGAGTTTGCTACGAATTTACGAAAAGATGGATACGATATCCCGATTATGTTTATGACTGCGCAGGATGCAATCGAGTCGAAATTACAGGGCTTCAATATTGGTGCTGATGACTATATTTGCAAACCTTTCAATCATCAGGAATTGGTGGCTCGCGTGCAAGCTGTTATACGTCGTGTCAAGCACAATGCTAAGATGGGCAATAGTAGTTTACGCAATGGTCAGTTTGAACTCTTTCCTGCTGAACTTAAAATTGTCATAGCAGGTAATGTGTCTATTACACTCACACCTACAGAAATGCATGTCTTGCGAGTGCTTATGAGTTCTACAGGTCAGGTCGTAGATCGTGATCGATTACTTTCGGAAGTTTGGAACGACAGTGAAAACAATAGTAACATTGTAGATGTGTATATACGACGTCTCCGATTAAAGTTAGAAGAAGATGCTGATAAACCTCTGCATATCATCTCGGTGCGTGGTATAGGCTATAGATTCTTAGGAAAAGAATAGTGAATAATCATTGGTTGCTGAAAGAAGTATTTGCCAACACTCCAAATGTAGTACTGGCTGTCGATCAACATTTTCATATTTTTGATCTTAATCCTGCCGCTGCCACTCTCCTGGGTCTGTCTCGTAAACAGGTAGTTGGACAACATTGTAGCCACCTGATGAAGTGTAGAAACATGAATAGAACACTACTATGTGGCACATCTAACTGTCCGGTAACACATGTTATACAGCTAAAACATCCAATTGCGCAAGAAGAATTGATCCTGGGACAGGTTACAGATAGTAGAGGTGAGTTCGCTTGCAGCATTATCCCTGTCGAGCATGAGCAGAGTACATATGTAGTCTTTGCTGCTCGTGATATATCTGGTATTAAAATGGCGAACCGTGTGCGGGCAAATTTTGTCTCTATGGTTTCACATGAACTTCGCACCCCGCTTAACTCTGTTCACGGCTTTGTAGATTTGCTCTTACAGGGCTATATGGGTACATTAAATGAAGAGCAACTTAAATATCTTGGTTATGTTCAGGAAGGCGTGCAACAGCTTGTTTCCACTGTTGAGGATATCCTTTTATTGACACGCTCAGATTCCGGTCAATTTGAAATGAAACGGGAAGAGGTCGATTTCGCATTGCTGTCGAAACAAGTTCTTCATAGCCTTCAACCGCAAGCTCTCAAAGCAGATGTGACGATCAACGAAGATATACCAGTTCCGACTCCCATACTTTGTATAGATCCCCAGCGAATGAAGCAAGTTTTGAACAATCTGGTGATCAATGCCATCAAATTTACACCACCTGAGGGATCTGTAACCATTCGTGTTCGACCATACAACGAGCGATTTGTTGTAATCTCCGTCTCAGATACCGGGTATGGTATACCAATTGATGACCGACCACATATTTTCGAGCGTTTTTATCAGTCTAACCATGCTCTGCAGTCAAAAATGGGTGGCTACGGACTTGGCTTATCCATTGCGAAATTAATTATCGAGCAGCACGGGGGCGAAATTAGCTTTGAAAGCGCTATTGACAAAGGTACGACATTCTATTTCACTGCACCTCTTTCTACATGATCCCATTACTGCCATAATGTCTTTTGCTCTATCTCTTCTTGCTTGCGTTCAATCCAGGCATTGTCCTTAGATAACTTATCAGCCAGGCGAGTTGGCTCAGGTAAGCGGTATCCTTTACAACAATCAAGCACGAAGCGTAAACTCGTTTCCAGGCTTATGCGATGACCTAATGAAATAATCATTGGCTTTACTCGCGCCCGTGTGCGCACAACTGCGCCAATCACTTCTTTATTGGCTTTCAGTGGAACCCATGAACCTGCTTCCTCACTTAAAGGATCGTGATGTCCTGTCAGGATTGACTTGGCGCAGCCAATGGTCGGCAAATCCAACCATAATCCCAAATGAGAAGCAATTCCCAATCGGCGTGGATGTGCGATCCCCTGACCATCAACCATGACCAGCTCGGGTTGTTGTTTCAATAGATCAAATGCACCCAGAATGCATGGTATTTCACGAAATGAGAGCAATCCAGGGATGTAAGGCATGCGAAGAGGTTCTTCGTATACATGCTGTTCTATTACCTCCAACTTTGGATAAGAGAGTAGCACCACAGCAGCTCGTGCCATACCACTTATCTCGTTCATTGCCATATCAACCCCGGCTACGTGCCTAACTTCATCCAGTCTATCTTCACGTATCACCTGCTTCGCTAACTCACGCTGTAATGCTTTGGCCTCATCCTGTTTGAGGTTCCACTCATGTAAATGTTGCTTTCTCATAGCCTCATACTCGTGCTTCTCTTATCGCGCTCGTGCTATAAAAATCATGCGAGGACTGTCATGTTCAAAGGGACTTAGTTCATAATCCCCAAAAACATCGTTGATTTCAAATCCTGCCTCTTCCAACAACAATTCTACCTCGTTTTTCTCGAAAAGATAAAGGTGCGTTGTAGTGACTGTTCTTTGTACTGCTTCACCTTGCCGGTGCTCCTCATAGAAGTGTGTAAGTTCGAGTAAATGTTTCGTTGGAGACGAAGCGGGACTGACAAAGTGTGACAGCAGATCACCATCTTCGCGTTTCCAGGTTCCCTGGTGCAGCACTTGACCACTTAATTGCTCCATATAACGCACATCTGCGTTGCTGATGTCCAGGATGAATCTGCTGCCAACAGTCAGGTGGTCATGTACTACAGCAAGTGTTTGCCGTTGTTCCTGGCGCGTACAGACATGTCCAAATGAACCAAGCGCAATAAAAGCCAGTCGGAATTTCTGTCCCAGGCATACTGTGCACATGTTTTCCTGTACAAGTGTGCACTGCTCTGCCACCCCAGCCTGTTCTAGAGCATGCAGGGCCAGATTCAGCATACTTTTAGAACTATCTATGCCAGTCAATTCGTATCCTTCACATGCCAGAGGGACGAGCAAACGCCCACTCCCGCACGCGAGTTCCAGCAATGGACTACCGCACAACTCCGCAAAATTCATATACAGGTTCACATCTTCGTCGAAGTGCGCGTGTTCTATATCATAAAAAGGTGCAATCAGGTCGTAATCAGTCATCTATTAGATATTATCAAGCGATACAATTTTCCAGGAGCCATTCACCTGCTGCAACTGGAGATGGACAACATAGGCTGGAGTACTACTACGAGTGACCGTAACGGTTACAATGGCCGTATTATTATTATTAGTCAGAGATATGTTTCCAATTGAAAAGCTAGTCACCTTACCTTTAGCTGCATCCACTGCCTGGGCGGCAGACGTATATAGATCCTGTGTAGAGATTTGGCCATTCAGCACAGTCGAATTCGTGCTTATGTATGAGAAGGCTGTTGTGTAGTCCTGTTTTTCAACGGCGTTGTAGTATTGATTAACAGTATATGCTGGCCCCGCAATTGATCCAACAATGTTAACGAGGGGGCCAGCCCCGAGTGCAAAGAGTATGCCGCACGCAGCGCAACTCAGTACAATCAGTCCCCCAATAATACCTAGCACGATCCAGAGACCACGTCGTGACCGCCTGGCCTGCTGTGGTGGCATATAGCCCGGAACTGGTTGGGCGCCGTAAGCAGGTGCAACATACTGCGTTGGAGCGTAATTCTGAGGAGGTTGCTGTCCCCATTGTTGTTCATAAGGAGGCTGTTGAGGTTGTTCATAAGGAGGCTGCTGAGATTGTCCCGGCTGTCCGTATGGTGGTTGAGGTTGCTGTCCCGAATCTGGCTGTTGCGGCTGGTTTGGATCATAAGACATGGATTATTCCCTCCTGTCTGATATTCATTATTTCTCATTGCTCCATTCGAGGTAATCGTCAATACCATACTACAGGTGTGAAGGCAAACCGTCAAGTTTCAATTCGGGAGGTAAATCATCAGAATATACTGGTAGTACACAATGCTAAAAATGTGCTTTACGTAATTGTTTTCGTGGAATACTTTGGTCGTCTCATTTAAATGAGTGCACTGATAATACCATGGTTTAGTTTCTACCTGTGCAGATGTTATAATACAGGCTATAAACTTGCAAAAAGATGATCAACAAAACCTGAAGTCACCTGTTAGGCTGACGAAGTGACTGCAATGTCCATTGAGTCCAATTCTTTATCAGGAGGCAGCAAACGTTATGACGGCACCCTTTCATCAGTCGTTCGTCTGCCCAGTCCTGATTGACCGCGTCAGTGAGCTCGCAACTCTCCAGACGCTGATCGATCAGGCGACTAGTCGTCAAGGGCAGGTTGCCTTGCTTTCCGGTGAAGCGGGTATCGGCAAATCGCGCCTGGTGACCGAGCTCAAAACCTATGCGGCCTCTCTCGACTTTTTTCTTGTGCAAGGCAATTGCTTTCCAACCGATCACGCCATCCCCTACGCGCCTCTACTGGACCTCTTGCGATCCTCCCTGGCCGGTCATTCACTTGCCACGCCTGCTGCCGAGATGATGCAGGTCGCGCAGGCCTTCCTGCCCTTACTCCCTGATGTAGGTCACTTGCTTCCAGATGTACCTCCTGGGCCTCCGCTAACATCGCTCGATCCCGAGCAGGAGAAGCGCCGCCGCTTTGAGATTCTAGCAGACTTCCTTACAGCGCAAGCGGTCGAGCGACCTGTTTTTTTGATTATAGAGGACCTGCATTGGAGTGACGATGTCAGCCTGGAATTCCTCCATTACCTGGCACGACGCTGCTCTGTTTATCCTCTCCTTCTCCTGCTGACCTATCGCAGTGAAGAGGTGCTTCCTGGCCTCCGCCATTTCATGGCGCAATTGGATCGGGAACGTCTGGCCCAGGAAATCTCTCTTGCCCGCCTCACACGAGACGAGGCCGAAGCGATGCTGCGTGCCATCTTCGCGCTCCCACGCTCAGCGCGTCTAGAGCTTCCTGATCCCATCTATACACTTACCGAGGGCAATCCTTTCTTCATCGAAGAAACGCTCAAGGCACTGATTGCGGCAGGGGAGATTTTTTACGCCGCTGGTAGCTGGGATCGTAAGGAGCTTCGCGAGTTGCATATTCCACGCAGCATACAGGACGCGGTACAGGAGCGTACCGACCAATTAAGTGCATCCGCCAGGCGCGTGCTGACCTTCGCAGCAGTCGCTGGACGACGCTTCGACTTTGGTCTCTTGCAGCAGTTAACAGATTACGACGAGCAGCAACTGCTTGTGCTCATGAAAGAGTTGATCGCAGCCCAATTAGTCGTTGAAGAATCGGCGGATCAGTTCGCCTTCCGCCACGCGCTGACACGGCAGGCCGTATACGCCGACCTGCTGGTCCGTGAGCGCAAGGCGCTGCACCGTCGCATTGCCGACACTATGGAGCGACTCTCTGTCTCGTCCTTGGATGCGCACCTGGCGGACCTGGCCTACCATTTCTATGAGGCTAGTGTGTGGGAGAAAGCGTTGGCATATGGGCAGCTTGCCGGGGAACAGGCACAACGCCTGTATGCCCCACATGCCGTCATCGAACAGGTCACGCGCTCTCTGGATGCGGTGCACCGTGGTTCAATTTCACCTCCTGCCTCGCTCTATCGCCTGCGCGGACAGGCCTACGAAACCCTGGGGGACTTTGAGCGTGCGCGCCTGGATTATGAGACCACGCTGCAGATGGCCCGCGTATCTAACAACCTCCATGGCGAATGGCAGGCCTTGTTGGACCTTGGCTCTCTATGGACGCAGCGAGATTACACCCAGGCAGGTACCCATTATCAACAGGCACTCGCACTGGCTCATCATATGGACGATCCACTCACCCTGGCTCATAGCCTCAATCGCCTGGGCAACTGGCATCTGAATATCGAACAGCCCCGCGAGGCGCTACACTACCATCAGGAGGCGCTCATGCTGTTTCAGCAAGCAAATGATTCACAGGGGATCGCCCAAACCTGTGATCTGCTTGGCATGACGAATCTCCTTGGGGGTGATCTGCTGCAAGGATTCACCTATTACCAGCAAGCCGTGGCACTCTTCCAGGAACTCGATGACCGCCAGGGATTGACTTCTAGCCTGGCAACCTTGACGGCGGTTGGCGGACAGTATGAAACCGAGACGATGATCCCCGCCCCGACGAGTTTCGCTGAGTGTCTGCACTTTGGTGAGCAGGCCCTCAAGATCGCTCGTGAGATCGGCCAACGCTCCGCCGAAATCTATGCTCTCTGCGCGTTGGGACAATTTCTGGGTCCGCGCGGCGAGTATGCATATGCTTTGCAGGTGGCGCAAGAGGGCCTCGCGCTTGCTGAGCAGATCGAGCATCACGAATGGATGACCAATGGACACTGGGAGCTAGGGGCACTGCATCTCGACCTCCTTGCGCTTCCCGAAGCGCGCACCTCGCTCGAACGCGCGCGCTCACTTGCTCACGAAGTTGGCTCGTGGAACTGGATTCGTATCGTCTCGGGATTTCTCGCTCGGGTGCTCATCCTTCAACAGGACTTCACGCAGGCTGATTCAATCCTCACTGCCGCGCTTGAACCTGATGCCCCCATGCAAACTATTGGGCAGCGACTCGTCTGGGCTGCGCGTGCCGAACTCGCCCTGGCTCGTGGTGACCCTGAACTGGCGCTGGACATTACCGATCGGCTGATCGCGTCCGCCGCCAATCTGTCCGACGAGCATGTCATCCCCCGTTTGTGGAAACTGCGCGGCGAGGCCCTGGCGGGACTTGGCCGGACAGAGGAAGCAGCAACGACGCTGCGAGCTGCTCAGGAAGCCGCGCAAGCACAAGGACTGCGACCCTGGCAGTGGCGCATTTGTGTTGCCTTGGGCAAGCTCTATCAAAACCAGGGGCGCCAGGAAGACGCTGAGCAGGTATTTTCCAGCGCACGGACGACCCTCGAGGAACTTGCTGCCAACGTTCCAGACGAATATTTACGCACGCATTTCCTCTCGCAAGCCACAGCTATGCTTCCCCAGAAGCGTGTGCTCACGCCAGGCCGTGCTGCCAGGCAAGCCTTTGGAGGACTGACCGCACGCGAACGAGAGGTGGCAGCTTTGATTGCACAAGGAAAAATCAATCGCGAGATTGCCGAGGATCTTGTGGTCAGCGAACGAACCGTCGAATCCCATGTGAGCAACATCATGTTCAAGCTCGGCGTTCAATCGCGAAGGCAGATCAGGGAATGGGCAAGGGAAAAAGGCCTGATCTCCCTCCACTAAAGAAAATATGTCATCCTGAGCGAAGCGAAGGATCTCACCATGGTTGAAAAAGGCCTGGCCTCCCATCACTAAAGAAGACGCTCTGATCTTTCACACATGCTATAATATACAGGCTGTACTACTCAAGGGAGTCCAGGTCTTCATCGGAAGGCAGCGAACGTCATGGTGGCACCGTTTCATAAACCAATTGTCTGCCCGGTACTTATTGACCGCGTTGATGAACTCGCAACCCTCTATACGCTGATCGATCAGGCGAATAGTGATCAAGGGCGGGTTGCCTTGCTGTCCGGTGAAGCAGGTGTCGGCAAATCGCGTCTGGTGGCCGAGGCAAAAGCCTATGCTGCTACAAAAGGTTTCCTCCTCTTTCAGGGAAACTGCTTCCAAACCGATGTCTCCTATCCATATGCTCCCCTCCTCGACCTCTTGCGATCCTCTGCTGCCAATCAGTTAGCAGCCATCATAGCCTCAGACCTCACCCCTTTTGCCCGCGAATTGCATCAATTACTTCCAGATGTCGTGCCCGTGCCACCCGATCAAGCCCCACTGGCCCCATCTGATCCCGAACAGGAGAAACATCGCCTCTTCACTGCCCTGGCGCACTTCTTTACAAGCCAGGCCAACAAACAACCAGTTCTGCTTGTCATTGAAGATATTCACTGGAGTGATGATACCAGCCTGGAATTTCTCCTCTACCTGGCGCGGCGCTGTACCGGGATCGGATACCCGCAAGCGGTATCTCTACAATTATTGCTGACCTACCGCAGCGACGAAGTGCATCCGAACCTCAGGCATTTCCTGGCGCAGGCGGATCGTCAACACCTGGCTCAGGAAATCTCGCTCGCACCTCTCACACGCAGCAATATCGATGCAATGTTCCGTGCGATCTTTGCCCTCTCTAGCTCCGTCCATCTCGAACTGCCCAATTCCATTTATGTAGTCACGGAGGGCAATCCTTTCTTCGTAGAAGAAATCCTCAAATCGCTCATTATGGCAGGAGACATTTTTTACGTAGATGGAGACTGGGGGCGCAAGCCTCTCAGCGAGTTGCATATACCACGTAGCGTGCAGGATGCCGTACAGCAGCGTATCGATCGCTTGAGTGAAGATGCCAGGCAAGTGTTGATCCTGGCGGCAGTAGCTGGACGGCATTTCGATTTCGCCCTCTTGCAGCAGTTAGCCCACCACGATGAGCAAGAGCTGCTCTCCTTGCTGAAGGAGTTGATTGCGGCCCAGTTGGTGGTAGAAGAGTCAGAGGAGCGCTTTGCCTTCCGGCATGCCCTGACACGACAAGCTGTGTATGCCGACCTGCTCGTCCGCGAACGCAAGGCGTTGCATCGTACCATTGCCGAGACAATGGAGCGCCTCTATGCCCCTGCATCCGATGCGTACCTGGCAGATCTGGCCTACCACTTCTACGAGGCAGGTGCCTGGGAGAAGGCTCTCGAGTATGGACAGCGTGCTGGAGAAAATGCGCAAGCCATGTACGCTCCTGGTGCAGCCATCGAGCAGTTGACACGCGCCCTGGATGCTGCCCACCATCTGGGAAGAGTTGCCGCCCCAAATATATACCTGGCACGCGGGCAGTCCTATGAAATCCTTGGTGAATTTGACAATGCGAACAGTGATTACAAACAAGCTTTAGCGATTGCCCGTTCTGTACAGGACCCTCATGCTGAATGGCAGGGTCTCATTGCCCTGGGCTTTCTATGGGCTGGACGCGATTACACCCAGGCAGGCAGCTATTATCAACGGGCACTGGCACTGGCACGTCAAATGGGTGATTCCCTCACCCTTGCCCATAGCCTCAACCGCCTGGGTAACTGGCACCTGAATGTCGAACGGCCCCTTGAAGCCCTCCGCTACCACCAGGAGGCGCTGGCGACCTTTCAAGGGATGAATGATCAACATGGCCTTGCCGAGACGCTCGACCTGCTGGGTATGGCGAATTATTTGAGCGGTGATGTGTTTCAAGGGACAGCATATTATCAACAGGCCGTCGCGCTCTTCCAGCAACTCGACGACCGTCAAGGACTGGTTTCTAGCCTGGCACAGTTGGCGGCGGCTTGCGGGAATGACCTGATGGGCCCGGCTTTGCTGATCCTGAGTTTCGCCGAGTCTCTCTACTATGGTGAACAGGCGCTCAAGATCGCACGCGATATTGGTCAGCGCTCAGCCGAAGCCTTCACGCTCTTCAACCTCGCACATGTTTTAGGTTCGCGAGGAGAGTACGCACGAGCGCTGAAAATGGTGCAAGAAGGGCTCTCTATCGCGGAGCAGATCGAGCATCGCCAATGGCTGACCTATGGAGACTTTGTATTAGGAGCACTCTATCTCGATCTCCTCGACCTACCAGGCGCTCAGCAGCATCTCGAACAAGCGCTCGTACTGGCCCGTGAGACTGGCTCAGGATACTGGATTCGCCTGGCATCCGGCCTCCTTGCTCTGGTCTTCCTGGCACAACAAGACGTTACAGGCGCAAAGTCCATTCTCACTACTGCGCCCGATCCCGATGCTCCTCCTCAGACAATAGGGCAGTGGCTCGTCTGGTATGCGCGTGCGGAACTCGCGCACGCCCTCGGTGATCCTGGCCTGGCTCTCGAGATCGTTGACCAACTTAGCGTCTCCACCAGAAATCTCTCCAGTAGGCATGTCAATCCCCGCCTCGCGAAAGTGCGCGGTGAAGCGCTGGTCGCACTCGGCCAGGGAGCAGAAGCTGAAGCGGCGCTACGCGCCGCGCAAGAAGCTGCACGTGCGCAAGGGTTGCGGCCATTACTATGGCGCATTTGCGTCTCCTTAGGCAAGCTCTATCAGACTCAGGCACGTCAGGAAGAAGCAGAGCAGGCGTTCTCGATCGCCCGAGCGCTCATTGAAGAACTTGCTGCCAATGTTGCGGACGAACACCTACGCGAGCAGTTCCTCACCCAGGCTGCTGCTGTGCTGCCCAAGAAGCGCTCGCCCGCGCCGAGCCGCACTACTCAACAAGCCTTTGCGGGGCTAACGACTCGCGAGCGCGAGGTGGCGACCTTGATTGCTCAGGGGAAATCGACGCGCGAGATCGCCGAGATGCTTGTGGTCGGCGAACGGACCGTCGAATCCCACGTGAGTAACATCATGTTCAAACTAGGAGTTCACTCGCGCAGCCAGATCGCGGTGTGGGCGGTAGAAAAAGGGTTGGTATCCCAATAAGCATCAAGAAGACATGCTCCTGAACGAATGAGTTGGAATCAATAAACCCCTGTTCTCCGTACTGCTCCTCCGTACCTATTCATTTCACCGGTGTAAATCTCCGTACTGCTTTGGCATCAGTTCCGTTTTTTTTACGATGGTAGCATACCTTGTTTTGACTACACTGAGAGTGTCGATCAAGATCATAACGATTCCATCGATCCGGTGATCGACAGTAATTAAGAAACGGTACACAGAAGGAGAAAAGACATGACAACGCAACAGGGTATTGATCAGGCGAAGACCGAAGCATTCGTAGGTAAGGTGCTGACCGATGTTACCAGCACAGTCGCAACGGTGATGGCGAGTATTGGTGACCGCCTTGGCCTCTTTAAGCAATTAGCCCAGGGACCGGCCACAAGCGCTGAGTTAGCGGGGCACGTCCACATTAATGAGCGATATGCACGCGAGTGGCTCAGCGAGATGACTAGCACCGGTTACCTGACGTATGACCCGACAAGTCAACGCTTCATCCTGCCACCTGAGCACGTTCCTGTCCTCGCCCAGGAAGGCGGCCCCTTCTTCCTCGGCGGGGCACATCAGATGTTGATCGCAGAGATAGGGCCGTACAACCAGTTGATCCAGGCCTTCCGACAGGGAGGCGGTGTCCCAATGGAGGCCTACGGCCCCGATCTCTGGGAAGGTCAGGCCCGCTTTAGTGCTAGCTTTTTTGAGCATCTGCTCGTGCCTGTCTGGCTGCCAGCCATGCCAGAGGTGCAGGCCAAACTGGAACGCGGCGCACTGGTGGCCGATGTGGGCTGCGGGCACGGACGGGCGCTGATCAAGCTGGCACAGACCTACCCCCAATCGCACTACGTAGGTTACGATCTATTCGCCCCCTCCGTCGCCAAAGCCACGGCCAACGCCCAGGCGGCAGGCGTGGCCGATCGCGTGCTTTTCGAGCACCTGGACGTGTCCGAGGGGCTGCCCGAGCAGTACGATATCATCACCACCTTCGATGTCGTGCATGACGCGGTGAACCCACGCAAATTGTTACGGGCGATCCGCGAAGGACTCCGACCGGATGGGCGCTATGTCTGCATGGAACTCAACGGCTCGGACAAGCTGGAGGAAAACGCCGGGCTGCTCGGCTCTCTCTTCTACGGTGTCAGTGTACTCTACTGCATGACGACCTCACTCGCAAATCGTGGAGAAGGGCTGGGCACACTTGGCCTGCCTGAAACAAAATTGCGAGAGCTGTGTGAAGAGGTGGGGTTCAGCGATGTGCGGCGGGTTCCGCTTGAGGTCCCTTTCAACGTCTTGTACGAAGCGACCCCGTAGCTTGTAATAGCTATCCTGAATCTGACAACTAGAGGAGATGATGACGATGGAATCAACAGACATACCTTGCAGCGAGGTCGCCCATCCCTGGGTCGAGGATCACCGCACCCGTGTGGGCTTTGGACTACAAGTCTTCCCGTCTGACACGAAGACCGACCCGGGTCGGCACCTGCTGGCCGCTGGTCAACTCGCAGAAACCCTCGGCTTCGATGCCTTCTTCACTGGCGATCAACCGTCCTGGGGACTGGAGAGTTGGCTACACCTAGCCGTGCTGGCAGTCAAGACGGAGCGCATTCGTCTCGGTACCAATGTCACCTGTATCTTCTATCGTCAGCCTGTGATGTTGGCACGCATGGCCGCCGATCTCGACAACCTGAGTCAGGGCCGCCTCATCCTTGGACTGGGCTGTGGTTGGGATGCCAACGAGTTTGCCCGTTTTGGGATGCCTTTCCCGCCGGTACGAGAACGGCAGGAGGCACTGGAGGAGGCGGTCACCATAATCAGAGGGGTATGGGGAGCCGAGCCGTTCACCTTCTCCGGGCGCTACTTCTCGACCACCGGGGCACACGTCACGCCGCTCCCACTTCAGCAGCCGGGCCCACCGCTGCTGATTGGCGGTGGTGGCGAGCGTGTCACGCTGGGCCAGGTGGCCCGGTACGCCGATGCATGTAATCTGTTCTCGTTTGGTACAGGCAGTGTGGGCAGTGGCGCACCGACGGCTGATGGGATTCGCCATAAGCTTGCAGTCCTTCGCCAGCATTGCGATGCGCTCGGACGCCCATTCGGCTCGGTTCTGCGGACGCATATTACTGGCTGGCTCATCCTGGCCGAGAACGAGGCAGCCATTCAGGCCAAACTCCAGCACTACTTTCCCGACGGAGTGGAACAGCGCTTCTCCGGTCCCTGGAGCGGCTTCGTCTTTGCGGGTACGCCCGAACAGGCCATTCCTTATTATCAGGAGCTTGTTGAAGCGGGCATCCAGTATTTCATCGTCGAGACGCTGGATGCTGCCGACGAAGAGACGATCCGACTGCTGGCAGAGCAGGTGATGCCAGCAATCAAGAGATGAACAAGTCATAGAAAGAATAGAAATCTCCGTACTGCTTTTGCAAAATCTCCGTACTTTTCCACGATGGTAACCCCGCCTTTTTCAGGCATACTTGCTGGTGACGGCTGGGAGCTGAACGGCGCCCACCGCATAGACAAGCAATAGCTAATCAGAAAAAGGAGAAAAGACATGACAACGCAACAGACTATCGATCAAGCCAAGGCCGATGCATTTGTAGGTAAAGTGCTGGCTGACACCGCCGCACTGGCCGTGACTACACTGTCAAGCATCGGTGACCGTCTCGGTCTCTACAAAAATCTGGCCGAGCAGGGACCGGCGACAAGCGAAGAACTGGCGGAACGTGTGCACATCAACGAGCGCTACGCCCGCGAGTGGCTCAGCGCAATGGCCTGTGCTGGCTATTTAGAGTATGATCCGACCAGGTCTAGCTTCACGCTCCCACCTGAGCATATTCCTGTGCTTGCACAGGAAGGAGGTCCTGTCTTCTTCGGTGGTGTACAAGAGGAAATAGTGGGTTTGGCCGGACCGGTCAACCAGTTGATGCAAGCCTTCCGAAGTGGGGGCGGCGTCCCGATGGAAGCATACGACCCAAGCGCCTGGGAAGGAATAGCACGCTTTACAAGTGGCTGGTTTGAGAATTTGCTGGTGCCGGTGTGGCTGCCAGCTATGCCGGATGTCCTGGCGAAACTGGAGCGTGGTGCGCAGGTGGCAGATGTCGGCTGTGGGCAGGGAAAGGCCCTGATCAAGCTGGTTCAGACCTACCCGCAGTCGCGCTTCGTAGGCTACGACAACTTCGCTCCATTCATCCAGCAAGCCACGACCAATGCCCAGGCAGCAGGCGTGGCCGATCGCGTGCGCTTCGAGCACCGGGATGTGTCAGCAGGGCTACCTGAACAGTACGATGTGATCACCACCTTCGATGTCGTGCATGATGCAGTCAACCCGCGCGGGTTGTTACAGGCCATCCGCAATGCACTTCGACCTGGTGGGCGTTATGTGTGCCTGGAAATCAACAGCTCTGACAAGCTGGAGGAGAACCTCGGGCTGCTCGGTGCTTTCTTTTACAGTTGCAGTGTGCTCTACTGTATGACCACATCGCTCGCTCATCATGGTGAAGGGCTAGGCACGACTGGTGTACCGGAGTCGAAAATGCGCGAACTGTGCGCAGAAGCGGGATTCAGCAATGTGCGGCGCGTGCCGATGGAGAATCCTTTCAATATCCTCTATGAGGTCACAGCGTAGTTTGTATCAGGGCTTTTATGAACTTTAAATAATAAATCTGGGTATCGGAACGTCCATGGAGGGCCGATAAATCGGCCCCTACGGCTGCCCGGATTAAATTGTTACCATTCATAAAGAAAGGAGTCGAACATGTACGGAACTATCGGACGTTTACACATCAAACCAGGGTTGGAAGGCCAGTTCAGGCAACTCCTCCAGGAGCAAGCGCATGCGTTTGAAACCGGGCAGGTAGCGGGGTTCGTAGCAAGCTATGCCTATCGCATGGATGCTGACCCGAACGACTACTATGTAGCAGTGGTATTCGAGAACCGGGAGGCGTATTGGGCGAACGCGCAGAGTCCTGAGCAGGATACACGCTATCGTCAGTGGCTGCCACTGCTCGACGGTGAACCCGAATGGCATGATGGCGAAATCGATGTCATCTATGCGCTTAAAGAGCCAGGTTAGAGATGAGAGAGTTCGCGAGATCACAACTGGGGCACCTATGACCAATAACCTGAAATTGATGTGTGTATTGGCACATCCTGATGATGAATCGCTGGGCACCGGCGGTATACTCGCAAAGTATGCCGCTGAGGAGGTTGAAACATATCTTATGACAGCAACAAGGGGGGAACGTGGCTGGCTCGGCAGCGTAGAGGAGTATCCGGGAGCCGAGGCTCTCGGCAAAATCCGCGAAGCGGAGCTGTTCGCAGCAACAGCAGTACTGGGACTGCGCCGTGTTGAGTTTCTGGATTACCTGGATGGCGAGCTGGATCAGGCCCAGCCAGCCGAGGTGATCGCGAAGATTGTGGAACATCTACGCCGCGTGAAGCCTGATGTTGTCGTCACCTTCGGTCCAGATGGTGGCTATGGGCATCCTGATCACGTCGCAATTTCCCAGTTGACCACTGCTGCTCTGGCTGCTGCTGCTGATACCGACGCTCCCTTTTGTAGGGAGTTACCAGCTCATCGTGTCTCCAAGTTCTATTATCTTGTCACGACACATGAGTTGGCCAGCGTCTATCAGTCCGTCTTCGGTCACCTGGTCATGTCCATTGATGGTATGGAGCGCGGCGTAGTCGCCTGGCCTGACTGGGCCATCACGACGCGCATTGACACCTGGGACTATTGGCACATCGTCTGGCAAGCGGTGCGCTGTCACCGGACGCAACTGCCTGCTTACCAGGCACTTGAGCAGGTGTCAGAAGAGCAGCACAGAATCTTGTGGAATTCCCAGACATATTATCGTGTGTACAGCCTGGTCAATGGGGGTCGCGGCGTTGAGGACGATCTCTTCGCAGGGCTGCGGTAAGGGTGTGATTATGACTTGTAACAAAATAACCTGGACATCCGTAGGTGCCGATGTATCGCGCCCATCGCCGATGTATCGGCCCTCAGTGGCTTTCCCGCTATCCTGGTGGAAAAGTTAAAAAGCATGATCACGCCCCTACATCGTGAGTTGGCGACCAAAGGAGATAAAGAGTCATGGACAAACGAGACGCACTGCGCTATCGCATCGCACCGCTCGAAATGACGCCCAGTGAGTTCCGCAAGGTGGGTCGGCAGTTGGTTGAGCGCATCGCCGAATTCCTGTGTATGCTCCCTTATCGTCCTGTTACACCTAATGAGTCGCCTAACGTTATCCGGGAAGCTCTTGGTATAGGCTCACTTCCCGATCAGGGCGCCGAGGCCAGGGACCTGCTCGAAGAGGCTGCCACCCTCCTGTTCGAGCATTCCACCTTCAACGGCCATCCGCGTTTCATGGGGTTTATTACCTCGTCCGCCTCGCCGATTGGGGCGCTGGGGGATCTGCTGGCGGCGGCTGTCAATCCGAACGTTGGAGGTTGGATTGACTCTCCGATGGGAACCGAAATCGAGGCCCAGACCGTGCGCTGGATTGCCGAATTGATCGGCTACCCGACCGACTGCTGTGGGCTGCTGGTGAGCGGTGGCAATATGGGCAATTTCGTCGGTTTTCTCGCTGCCCGTAAAGCGAAAGCCACCTGGGACATTCGTATTGCAGGCTTGATAGGCGAAGGAGCCCGCCGTCTTCGAGTATATACCTCATGTGAGACGCATACCTGGATTCACAAAGCCACAGATATGTTTGGCCTGGGAACAGATGCTATTCGCTGGATTCCCACGGATGCGCAGTTGCGCATGGACACTGCTGCCTTGCGCGACTCCATTCAGGCAGATATCGAGGTGGGTGATTTGCCGTTCCTCGTCATAGGGACAGCAGGCACGGTGAGTATGGGTGCAGTTGATCCGCTCCCTGAAATTGCTGCGATCTGCCGCGAATATGACCTGTGGTTCCACGTGGACGGGGCCTATGGTGCATTCGCTGCCCCGCTGCTACATAAACACCAGGAGGTCGAGGTTCCAGCCGACCTTCAGGGGATCAGCCTTGCCGATTCGGTCGCGGTGGATCCGCATAAGTGGTTGTATGCTCCACTGGAGGTTGGATGCATTCTGGTGCGGGATCAGAAAGCCCTGCGCGAGACGTTCAGCTACCACCCTCCCTATTGCCACTTCGCTGAAGAACCGTCCACTATCGATTACTACGAATACGGGCCGCAGAATTCGCGCGGCTTTCGCGCCCTGAAGATCTGGCTGGCCATGCGCCAGGTTGGTCGGGAAGGCTATGTCGAGATGATCGCCGACGATATTATGCTCGCACAGGAATTGTATCGACTGGTAGATGCGCATCAGGAACTCCAGGCCTTCACTCTGGGACTAAGCATTACGACGTTCCGCTACATTCCGCCTGATCTCATTCCTGGTTCGGAACGAGTCGAAGCGTATCTCAATCAGTTGAATGCGGAACTGCTCATCCACTTGCAGAGGGGCGGCGAAGCTTTCCTCTCCAACGCGGTCATGAGAGGAACGTTCCTGCTACGCGCCTGCGTGGTCAACTTCCGCACTTCACTGGAAGACATCGAGGCCTTACCGACCCTCGTCATCCGCATCGGCAGGGAGGTTGATGCGGCTATGCGCCTTGGGAATCTGAACATATAAGCAGAAAAGAAAGGAGACAGGAAATGAAGCAAGAGATCTTGTTTCTATATTCCTGGCAATTATTCATCGTCCAGCCCAAGTGCCACTCGGGCAAGCCTCTGCACCACAGGTGATATCTCCTCAATGTTGCGCGTAGAACCAGCGAGGGTATCGAAAGTCTCGAAACTGAGGAGTGTGAAGAGGATGTTGACTGTCTCATCAAATGCCTCCGAAGCAGGTTTTCCGTACTTCTCGACAAGCCGCTTGATGATGACACGCAAGCCTTCTCGCCGTCGTTCGTCTCGTGCCCGTATCACCTGTTCGAAGTCTGGATCCAGTGCAGACAAAGCTCGAAGTCGACGTGTCACAAGCCGATCAGACTGCCAGAACCGACTGAAGACTGTGATGTATTCGTCCAGAGCGTTGAGCGCGTCTGGTTGACGAAAGGCGTTTGCCAGATGCTCCATCCCCCCATGAGCGGCGAGGGAGTCACTCAGGGCTTCGAGGAGTCCGATTTTGGAGCCAAACTGGTGGTAGACCGTCATGCGGGCGACATCAGCCTTGTGAGCAACGGCGTCAATGCTGAAGCCAGAGAATCCATTGCTGGCTATGAGTAGTTCGCGAGCAGCCGTAAGAATGCGGGCGCGCGTCTGTTCGGTGGCCGCTTGTCGTTGACCGAGTCGATAAGGGCGAGGGCTCATGGATTACCTGACACCTCCCAAAATTAATTATACAACCTATCTAACCAAATTAATTAGATAGTCTGATTATATAATAAACTCTACTGAAGCCTCTGTAAAGATGCTATAATACGGGCTGATGAGGTGACTGTAAAATCCAATGTGGTCCCCTTTATTTAGAAAGCAGCGAACGTCATGGGGGCACCGTTTCATAAGCTGGTAGTCTGCCCGATACTGATTGACCGGGTTAATGAACTCACAGCCCTCTATACACTGATCGATCAAGCGAACAGTGGAAGTGGGCAGGTCGATGGTGGTTACGCTGTAGCAGAGCGCTTGCTTCAGGAATAGACGGGGAGGGTTCCGATCCTTTGTTGCGGTGACGTTACCAGAGAAGCACGCAACGAACTGGCGCTCTTCCGGTGTGCAGCCGCCTGCGAGCGCGATCCTTTGCTGAAAGGTAGAGAAAAAGCTCTCCTAAGCGGCTCCATAAACGAGAAAATGGCGGTGAATGACGTCTCGACAGGTTTTGCGTCAGAAACATTCGATATGATCACCTGTCCATGCTCAAAGGCGGGTATCCTACCGATTGGATACCCGCTTTCCCGATGTGGCACAGGCTCCTATGCCTGCACGTTGATTTGGCCTCTTGCTACGGATGGGGTTGTGACACCTGGAAGCAGGCCACATCATACTGAGAAACAGCATGTGTGCTGTTGGCATGACTGGCTGAAACACCGCTGCCGGCATAGACAGAGCCAGCATGTCCAGACGTCTCATTAAAGGGTGATCCAGGAGAACTGGATGCATGCCCTGGCTCTCGAGGAGCAGTCGAAGAGAGGCATGTCTGACCTGGCTGTCCTTGGGTACCGGGACTTGCTGCAAATACTGATGTGACTGGAGGAAAGGCCAAGGCAACCACCGGTATGGTGGCGGTGATGCCTTTCACAATAAAACGCTTCATGATTCATCTCCTTTCTCTAAACTGTGTTTCTAATGGCCTCCTACCCGATAATACGGGCGCGGGTTACAGGTTTCATGTGTGAGGTTGAGTGTAAAACACACAAACATACCATATGAGAAAGTGATGAAAGTGGCTCGGAGCTATGCTAACAGCGCTGAAAATCGGTCCTCTCAAACGAGGTTGTCAGAATTCATTGCTGCTGGCAGGGATATATTCTGTGTCGCTGTGCTTGGGCTGTATTATACATAAATGCGCAATAGTTGCCATAGACTCTCCTGTTCTTAATGTATAGTAGCGCCACACTTACGGCCAACCGACGCCCGGTACCGGCACCTGGACGGTGCGCACCTGGCCCGTTCGTGCCCCTTCCGGACCAAAGCTGGCAGGTGGATACTCGGCCGCCATCAGAAACAAGGTCCTCCTGTCCACGCCTCCCAGCATACAGGCGAAGCAGCCACGATCGAGATCGATGGTCTGTAGTATCTCACCACCTGTGCGAATGCGCACGCAACGCTTGGCGGGCACATCCGCGTACCAGATGGCATTTTCGGCATCCATGCATATGCCGTCGGGGAAGCCGCCGCCAAGGTCTGCCCATACCCGCCGGTTGGACAGGCTGCCTGTCGCCTCGATGTCGAAAGCGGTCAGTCTGTGGCCGTAGGACTCAGCGAGGATCAGCGTCGCGTTGTCTGGGGTCACCACCATGCCATTCGCGAAAGCGCATCCCTTTGCTACCTGCCGAACCGTGCCATCGGGTGTGACCAAAATCAGGATGCCGGGGGCGAACTCGCCGCCTGGAAAGTTGAAGCCGAGGTTGCCGATGTAGGCGTTGCCCCGACCGTCCACCACCATGTCGCTCCAGGGGTAGCGAGACAGGTGGCTCAGGTCGGCATGAGTCACAAGCGAGCCATCGTGTTCCCGGCGCAGGAGTAGCCCGTCGCGCATGGAGACGATCAGCATGCGCCCATCAGGCAGGAAGCCCAGGCCCATGGGAGTGCCCTGGATGCGGGTGATGACTTCGCTCTTGCCCTCCATATCGACGGCAACGACCTCCTGAGCGCCGAAGTCAGAGAACCAGAGGCGGCCATTGTGCCAACGCGGTGACTCGCCGAATGCGAGGCCGGTCATTAGAGTTTGCAGTTCAGGCATGTCAAGATTCCTTTCATTCACCAGTGAGAAGTTTTAGATTCGTCTTGTTCTTGATGTTCTTCAAGAGGGGCTTTGCGTTTCACTTTACATGCATGCATGAGCGTTCGATGCATCTCTGTTATCTATGTCATACTTCTATAATACAGTAGAAAGGAACTGTTCATAGTGACCCTTGTCCGATATACTACGACCATGATAACACAAGAACGGATCGAGTCCAAGTCGCGCTGGTCCTGCTCATGCAAGACCATTGCACATTGTTTTGTGGCGGCTATCGTTGGTAGCCCGAGGTCGTTGGAATGGTCCAGTCACTTCCATTAGGGCTTTTGCCATCGCCAACAGCCGTGATTCATCCCAACGTTTTCCTACTACCTGTACAGCGATGGGCAACCCCATCACGATCCAGTTGAGACGGCAGCACAAGTGCCGGTACACTGAAAACTCGGTGACTTTTTCTGGCTTGAAATGAAGAGCCACACGAGACTGTTGGACTAAGGTCTCACTCACTTGCGGTCTGATGCCTGCATCTTTCACATAACGTTCGACCAGGTGCTCGATATCCTGCCGGACGGGTGCCTTATCGTCGCTAATGGAAACGCGCCCATAGAGGCTGACAGAGCGCGCCTCATCTCCCACACAAAGGGCGATGCGGGGATCACGACGCAGATTTTTGACTTTCTGGTTGCGGCCCGGTGTACTCATAACGAGCGTGCCATCATCGGCAAGCAGATACCACATCGTGGTCAAGTGGGAACTCCCATCGTTGTTCAATGTACTGACCACTCCAACACGGTCTTCACGGAGAAACTCCTTGGCCCAATCGGAAAGCATGTTTGTCATAGCTTCATCTCCTTTCACGGCATCCCCTATCTAGATGCCTGATGTGCTTACTTCTGTGTGTTCACCAGGATGAACTTCTACTTATGAGTATACGTGACCGAGGGGCAAAACGCCTCGGGAAAATTCCGTGAATCCACTCCGTATCTGTGGGGTGATGGAACGAACGTATGAGAAGCGTTTCTACGGAGAATCCCGTAAAGGAGGTCAGACAAGGTGGTGTTCGATGGCGTAACGCGTGGCGGCACTGCGGGATGAGACCCCAATCTTGCTATAAATCAAGGTCAGGTGGGTGTCGACGGTACGCGGACTGATGACAAGGCGTTCAGCCACTTGCTCATTTGTCAGTCCCTGTGCCACTACGCGCAGCACCTCTACCTCACGGGTCGTCAGTCCGTCAGGATAGGGTGCAGGAGATGCTGTGGCCGGAGATGATGACAATTCTCCTTGTGTGGCAAGGACATGATCTGGCGACATCATGCGTCCCTCGGCCCACGCTGTGGCAAAGGCTTTCTCCCCAAACTGGGTACGGGCAGCAGCTACCGCCCGATGATAAGGGGCACATTCAACCGGTGGCATGGGCGCGCCGATAGCCTCACGCAGGGTTTCCGCAGCACCCCAGAGGTGGGCCGCCCAGGCATGGTTTCCTTGAGCGGCAATCGCAACTGCCAACCCTTCCAGGCCAGAGGGGATCGTCCGTTTGTCACCTGATTTGCGCGCCACCCCTACGCCTTGCTCGTAGAGAGCCTGGGAACGAGCATGGTCCCCTCCAGCAGTGGCCACCTGCGCTAATGCATAGAGTGAAAGAGCTGTGCCATGCTGCTGTTGCATCTCCTTGAAGAGCGCCATTGCCTGCTCATTGAGCGAGCGTGCTGAGGCAGTATCCCCCTCATCGAGGGCGAGCATCCCTGAGAGAGAGAGGCAGTTAGCGATGCTCTCTTTGTCGCCCAACTCCCTGGAGAGTGCGAAGCTCTCGTCGAGCCACGTGTTTGCCTGCGCTAGGTTACCTCCAGACAAACGGTACAACAGCGCTAAGTTGAAGAGCGAGAGTGCAATGATCCGTGTATCACCGAGTTCCCTGTTGATCATCAAACTCTCAGTGAGGAGGTCGCGTCCCCTGGCGTACTCCCCTTGCTCAACGGCCAAACTCCCCAGGTGGTACAGTAAATAAGCGACTGATCGCTTGTCATCTAACTCTCTGAAGAGCAACAGGGACTCTTCTCCTTCTGAACGAGCCAGCGCGAGGTTCGCCCGTCCCCATGCGATATCTGCCAACAGGTGGAGACAGGAGGCAATGCCCCTGATGTCTCCAAGTTCCCGGTACAGTTCCAGGCTCTGCTCGTAGAATTCCTCCGCTTGATCAAGAGATCCCAGGGCATCATTTAGTTGCGATGCCGCATACAAGGCCTTTGCTCGTACAGGCGCTGCCACTTCATCGCCTCGGGAGAGTGCTCGCTCCAAAAAATCCCGCCCTTCGCTGAAATACGCTCGCACAAACCAGAATGAGTATAGCGCTCCTCCCAGGCGCAAGGCCATTGCTTTCCCCTCTTCTGCTTGTTCCAATGACCACTGCATGGCTGCTCGCAGGTTGTCGTGCTCTTGTTCCAATCGCTCCAACTGTACCGCTTGCTGTGGTCCTGCCATACCCTGCTCTGCTTTCTCTGCAAGTCGCACGAAGTAGGCAGCATGAGCCCTTCGGACTGCCTCCGTTTCTCCACCGGTAGCCAGGTTCTCCAGCGCATACTCACGAATCGTCTCCAGCATTGCGAAACGTGGCTCCTGGCGCTCTTGCTGCTCCATGCGTTGGAGCAGGCTTTTGTCGGCGAGGGAAGCTAGGGTGTCCAGGACAGATTCTGCTGCGCCGCCAAGTGAAGTGGAGAGTGCTTCTATGGCCTCCAGGGTGCAACCCCCAACAAAAACGGAGAGCCGCCGGAAGAGCTGTTGCTCCTGGGCATTCAGCAACTGGTAGCTCCACTTGATGGTATTACACAAGGTCTGCTGTCGCGCTACCACATCGCGCGGACCACTTGTCAACACGTGCAGGGGTTGATGCAGTCGTGCAAGCAGCGCTTCCGGCGAGAGCAGTTTCATGCGCGCCGCCGCCAGTTCAATAGCCAGCGGCAGTCCATCCAGGCGCACACAAATCTCCGCCACAGCAGGTGCGTTGGCATTGGTCACTTGAAAGCCAGGCCAGACACTTTGCGCTCGCCGAATAAAGAGAGCTACAGCTTCGTACTGAGAGAGCGCTGCCAGGTCGGGCACATGGTTGGGATCAGGCAGCGAGAGTGACGGCACGAAGAACTCTTGCTCGGCCTGTACGTGCAACACCACCCGGCTGGTTACGATCACTTTTAGTTGTGGGCAGGTGGCAAGCAGGTCCGCCACCTGCACTGCCGCACTAACCACCTGCTCGAAATTGTCCAGGAGCAGCAGCATCTGCTTGCGCTGCAATTCGTCCTTCAGGCGCTCCAATAGAGGTTGACCACCCACTTCACGGATGCCGAGGCTCTGCGCGATCGCTGCAATGACCAGCGCAGGATCGCTTATTGGAACCAAATCGACGAAAGAGATGCCATCTGCGAAGAGGTCGCTCAATTCTGCTGCCACTTGCAAGGCCAGGCGCGTCTTACCTGTTCCGCCGGGGCCTGTCAGCGTCACCAGGCGCACATCCTCACGGCACAAAAGCTGTCCGAGGGCAGCCACTTCCTTTTCCCGTCCAATGAAGGGTGTTGGCTGAAAGGGCAAATTGTTGGGACGGGTATTGAGGGTGTTGAGCGGTGGGAATTCGCTGGGCAGGCCTGCGATGACGAGTTGGAAGAGGTGGCTAGGGCGTTGTAAGTCCTTGAGGCGATGCTCACCCATATCTTGTAAGGCCACATCGTCCGGCAAGCTGTGCTCCACCAGTTCCCGCGTTGCCTGGGAGGGCAGCACCTGCCCACCGTGCCCAGCACTCATGATGCGTGCCGCCTGGTGCACATCAACACCTGTGTAGCCTTCGGTAACCAGGGAGGGCTCGCCGGTGTGTAAGCCCATCCGGACACACACCTCTATGCCTTCCGGCCAGGAATGTGCAGCAAGGGCGCGTTGTGCGGCGATCGCTGCCGAGACGGCCTCGGCGGCACGATCAAACACCACGAAGAAGGCGTCTCCTTGCGTATCTACCTCGTGGCCATGCCAGTGCTCGAACACGCCACGCAGCAGGTGTCGATACTCCGCTAGCACGTCGGCATAGCGCTCGCCCAGACGCGTGAGCAAGCGCGTCGACCCCTCAATATCGGTGAAAAGCAACGTGACAGTGCCCGTCGGCAGGTTCTGCATGACCACCTTCTCTGCTTGATGATGATGATATAGACCCAGTGATCTTATTATAGCGTATCCTGCTCTCATGTGAGGCGACCCAAGTCTGTCATCAGCTTTGTGACCATTCTAAGTCTCGTAGGGAAGGGAACTTTTCGGTGGCTTAGATCGTCTTACAGGCAGAACCATCGATCAAGCAAGTGCAGCTTACTTGCACACCATTGGGAGGAGCATGATCAAGATAATATGTAGAGAGCAATTCCACTGGCTACTGTTAATTGGATGTCTGCTCACAGTGGTGACCGTGAGCTGCGCGCACAGGAGTACCACAGGCGGGACATCCCCATCCCTGTCTCCTGACAGGGTGCACGTGCTGCGTGTGAGTACGCTCGCCCAGGTGAAGAGTGCGCCCTTCGATATCAGCATGACGGATCCTACGAGGGTACAACAGCTCTATCAAGCCATGCAGTCGTTGCCGAAATTTCCCGCCAACACGGTGATCCATTGTCCTCTCGATGATGGGGTCAAGTATCATCTCGATTTTTTCCAGAGTAGTACTTTACTCTCTCAGGCCATTCTAGATGCAAGCGGATGTCGTGCGCTACATCTGACGACAACGGATGTTCGTCGAACCAATGATGCTTTCTGGTCATTGCTGGCCAAGGGGCTCGGGGTACCGACTGCTCGTCTTTTAATCACATCTCAACGTTCCTAGAGGAAAATGCCTGGATTGAGAAGCTTAGGTAGCTGGTCACAGTTTGGCTTCCCGCGGCAACAAAGTGCTGGTAATGCTAGGAACGCCAAAGAGCCTCCCGATCTAGCGCGAATTGTGACAATCGGGAGGCTCCGAAAGGGCAGCGAGAGGTTCTAGGGACCAGTGTAAGCGCAGCTCGCCATATCCCCGCTGCCTTCGAGGGTTGGGTCCGAGATTACTGTGACCCCGTTGTTGGCCACCATACTGATCGATGTCCCGGAGTCGATGTCAAAGTGGTTCCCGTTGGCTGTGTAGGCAGTGAAATCATCAAAGAATATCTCGCCATAGCGGGGAAGTTCCGCAAGCATGCCATTTATTTCGGGCCGTTCGACGACGGCCTCCGCGCAGTTACCTATCAGCGTCGTGCCCGCCGGAGCCGTGAATGAGAAGTTGGTGTAGATCTTCGAGGTCATGTTCCCAATCGACATCCAGGCAGTGGTCGAGCTGGTTGCGCAAAGCACCAGGGATATCACATCGCCAGGGTTGACTGGAAAGTTGTTGATCCCATGACTCCAGTCGGGGAACCACTCAAACCAAGCGTAGCATGTGCCATCCGAGTCGGACTCCGTGCCAGCCTGCATGACGTCGCCGGACCCATCTCCATCGATGCCGAGCCAGGCGGAGGAGTAGTAGGTGTTACCATCGCCGGGGTTTGGTGAGTAGGCGCGGGGGACTGTCCACTGCCCAGTGACCCAAGTGAAGCTATCTCCACCTCCGATGAACAATACGTAACCCGACCAGTTAGACGAGGTCGCATTCACGTTCCCCTTGGTCTCAGCCTCGGTTCGCTTGTTAGGACCGCGGCGGTGCGGTAGGTCCTTGAACTCTGGCGTAATATGGGTGAAACCGGGGTACTTGCGGAATGCTTCTACCCATTTGGATGCCGCATGAGTCTCCATCATCGCATCAGGGCGACGGGGGAAGCCATAGCGCTGGAGTTCTTCGGCGGAAGCTTTGAGCGGATCGAAATCTTTCGGTGGAAGTGGGAAGGTGTGGATCTGGACGGATCCCATTTTCTGATTAGACATTTGGGTATCTCCTTTAGGTTGGTAGAGTAATATAGCAATCTGTGGATTACGCACTACAATGATTACACACCACGACATTTGAGCGAATTTGCTCTACTAAGCGGGAAAGGGCCATGCCACTGGAATGCCGGAGCGGAGTCGCGCCAGAGGAAGGAGAGCTGACCACTCATGTTGCACACTACTTCCTAATTAACTGAGGCCTGGTCATAAATCATCAGGCCGCCTTGAGAAAAGCTTTGAGACCGACGCTGAGTTCCAGGTCATGCTCAAAGCGGTACAGTAAAGCCAATTGATAGACAAAGATGGCTCCTAACGCAAAGCGTTGGGTGGCGA
>WNGE01000499.1_pt1 | contig 68937 bp, 64 predicted proteins | sample 5400651 | NCBI WGS metagenome assembly WNGE01 (sample SAMN13153370, study PRJNA577476) | soil metagenome | isolation source: 60 cm soil or saprolite under grassland replicate 2 | place: USA:California | collected 2016-06-15 | reverse complement strand
ATAAACGCGTGTTACAAAACGGCGAAGCGATTCAGATGAAGCTCGGCGATCATGAATATTCTTTTTACCTTATAGAGGGTGGAGAAATCTTTGCGAACTTTACGCGAGTGTCGTTATAGGTGGCGATGATTCAAGACTGTCGAATGAAATTGGCCAATCAGAATCGTCTTGAGATGCTGATCTGTGTAATCGGCGTATCTGTGGATTGCATTGCCTTGTGAGCCGAAAGGAAGCAGAGGTCGCCGGCCGCCACTTTCCAACGTTTATTGAGCATCTGGGCTGGCCCGAAATTCAGGTCCGGCAGTTTTTGAAGTCTCGCTCAAGAACACTGAGTCTTATGGAGCTTGCGAATCATCGGCCCATGCTATTAACGACACCACACAAGGTGCTGGTCGGCTCTTTCCCATGACGGCAGCTAGCGACGGCACGCAGCGGACGCCCAATAGGCAGTTTCTTATTCATCTCCCATCTCGCGCGGGTGACGCCTATAATATTAAAGCGCATTAGTGATTGCGGTTTAGCCATTTCGTTAGATTTGTATCCGCATGACATGGACAAAATAGAAGCAGAAGAACTGTCCATGATTTAGAATCTGTTTTATGCTAGATTGCCTCTGGATCAACGCGGACTGAGGTAATTTAAGACGATGGGTACTGCAAAGAAAGAGGTTGAAGCTCTGTTGAATAACTTGCCGGATGACTGCTCGCTTGAGGACATTCAATACCACCTGTATGTCACGCTTTCCCTTTGCTGGTTGCGTCGTTCCTGAACTAGCCGATGACAACATCCGTGAATGGTTCGCCTACAGCTATCGCGTCATTTATCGCATTCGAGGTGAAGGAATCACGATTGCGGCAATAGTCCACGGTAAGCGGCAATTAGAATTGGAGTGAAGGCTTCGATTGTGGCCGCGCCCAACGAAGCGCTTGCAGCCGACGCGCTGTCAGGATGTCTCTCATGCGCGCGTTGAGTGAGCGCGCAGTTGAATCGCGTCTAGATCTCTCCTGATATTTCCGAAAGTCTATAGAGTGGCGGAGGCGAAGATACAGTGACCCAACACATTGGCATCGTAGCTGGTAGCGCCGAGGGCGCCGCCCTGTGTTACCGCACGATTTGTTTGGAGGCGCCGGCCGTCATGGGGGAGCATAATCACCCTGAGATAACCATGAACTCGGTGCCACTGGCCGAGCACATGCGCCACATTCGTGCGAACGACTGGGAGACGCTGGCCAGGGTCCTGGCAGCATCCGCGCATAAGGTCGCGCAGGCTGGGGCCGACTTCGCCATCTGCCCTGATAACACCTACCACCAGGCATTCAAGTACTTAGTCCCGCAGTCACCCATCCCGTGGCTACATATCGCACGAGCAGTCGCCGAAGAAGCCCACCGTTTGGGCTACGTGAGGCTCGGCATTTTAGGGACCAAGTATCTGATGGAAGGGGGTGTCTACCCGGAGGCATTAGAGGAGTTCAGAATAGAGAGCGAAATACCCGACGAGGCTGATAGAGAACAGATCAATGAGATCATCTTCAAGCAGTTAGTCAACGGCGTCTTCCCAGAAACATCCCGGCTATACTTCAATGAAGTTGCGAGGAAATTTAAGGCGCGTGGTTGTGATGCGGTCGTCCTCGGTTGCACCGAGATACCGCTGATCGTGCGCCCGGACGACACTCCTCTACCCACTTTAGATTCGACGCGCTTGCTCGCCAGAGCAGCCCTAAGAAAGGCTCTTGAGCAATAAGCAGGCCCGCATCTAACCCCTTTGGTATTAAGCCCACGGAATCGGAAGGAAGAAGCTGAAGATCAAACGTTGTCTAGATTGACGGCGATGGAACGATCAAAGTTAGTTAGCAAATTTGTCATCTGTATTCGGAATGAAGAGTGCGAGGATCTAGAACCTCGGAAGCTTTATCGAGTGCTGCCGGATGAGGCTGCCGCTGCGGATGGTTACCTTCGAGTGATTGACGAATCGGGGCGAAGATTACCTCTATCCCCGGGATTATTTTCTTCCTATAGAGGTGCCTACTGAATACTTCAAGTCTTCGCCGGCGCTGAAGACCAGGGTTAGGCGAGGAAGGAACGGTTGTGATAAAACGGGGGGTCAGGCGAGTATTACGTCATCTGGGTTATGACATTCTTAAAATCCCTGGCACTCAACGCTTCAGTCCCGGACCGGAGCCAGTTCCGGTAGCGCCGATCTGGCCGCTCCCTCGCCGCGCGCAAGGGCCTTCCGATGAGGAAATAAGCAAGCAGTTCGCTCGATATGATTTTTGGCACTACGCATATGAGTTTGATGGTGGCCTATCTTTTCCTACGCGCCACCACAAATCGGGGCTGGATACAGATGACCCTCAACGCCCTCTGCAGCGGTTCAGGCATTTTATGCCTTACCTAATACAATCTCAGGGCGGAAGCCTCAAAGGTAAACGCGTGCTCGACATCGCCTGCAACTCGGGGTTCTGGTCGATACAGTGTGCCCTTCTTGGCGCGGAAGTCATAGGGTTCGATGCGCGCGCTGAACTCATTGAACAGGCCAACCTGCTGAAGTGGATCACCGGCGCCGACAGCGTAGAGTTTAAAGTGCTTGATTTTTGGCAAATGACCCCCGAGGCGCTGGGCGGCAGGTTCGATATCGTTGTTAACCTGGGGTTTCTTTACCATGTACCCAAACCTGTTGAAGCTCTCGAACTAACGAAAACAATGGCCCGGACGCACATCCTACTTGATACGGCGGTCCATCCGTCGGACGAGTTTACGATTCATTTGAAGTGGGAAGAACCTTTTGACATTCGCATGGCTGTTGACGAAGGGATTGTTGCTCTACCTACAAAACCCAGCGTTGAGTTAATGTTGAGACACCTGAAGGTCAACGGGTGGTTCGAAATCCCTGTACGTACTCAAGATACGCCTGTTGACTACCTCACGGGTAGACGCGCGTCCTGGCTGATAGAGGTATAAGTAAATCTATTATTTGTCGAATGGAAGGACTGCCGCGGGGCAGGACACTCTCGACGTAACAACGGCATGCATCGGATAGCAAAAGAAGCCAGGGCAGACTTAAACCGCTAAACGGATAAGGTAATGAATGTCTGAGGTAAGAGAGGAAAGCGAGACGTCTTGAGCTCACGTAGTCATTCGCACCCGTTGCCCGATCCTCTGGTCTCGGTAATCCTCGCGGTTCATAATCGGGAGGGGTCGGTCGCCCGAGCCATCGACAGCGTCCTCGCGCAAACCTACCGCCACCTGGAGTTGATCGTCGTCGATGACGGCTCCACCGATGGCACTCGCTGCGCGGTTGATCGCTTCGGCGCGCGGGTCACGCTCATCGCGCAGGCGCATGCCGGCGTCTACGCAGCGCGCAACCGCGGCCTGCGTCACGCGCGAGGCGAGCTGGTGGCCTTCATCGACTCGGACGACGCCTGGGTTTCCGACAAACTTGCGGCGCAGGTACCGCTAATGCGTCGGCCGGACGTGGGTCTGGTCTTCGGCGATGCCGTGCACGTCGCAGCGCCGCATGAGGGCGCAGAGCGCACCGGACTGACATCATTCCGCGTTGCACCACCTCGGCGCGGCCGCGTCGCCGAACGCTTCGCCCGGTGCAACTTCGTTCCAACCTGCACAGTGCTGGTGCGCCGTTCCTGCCTGGAGGAGACGGGTAACTTTTTCGAGGCGAGCACGCTCTCGGCGGACTATCTCGCATGGTTCCGCATCGCCCTGCGCCACGAGCTGGATTACGTTGACCGAGCAGTGGCCGAGTATACCGTTCACGCCGGCGGCATCAGTTTCGACCTCGGCCGATCGCTCGCCGCGCGCATCGATCTCTTTTCCGCGGAACTCGCGCACACGACCGATGCGTGGACCCGCTCGGTCCTCAGGCGGCTGCTGTTCAATCTCTCGCTGGGTCTTGCCTTCGCCGCACTGCGCGGACGCGCTCGCAACGTCACCCATCCTTTACGGCTCGCATGGCGCGCAGCGTTGAGGGTGGCGAGCCTCGAAGCAGCACCGTGGACCGCCGCTTTTGCGGTCGATCAATTGTGCTTGCGGACGCGAAGACTCTTCTCATGACCAAATCCCTTGTTAGCGTTGTCATCGAAACGATCACCACGCGCTTCGACTGCGCGACCGGATCGCTGGCCGAAGACCTCGCGGGCACGCTCGACGCGCTTGACCGCCAAACGTACCCCCACGAGTTGATCGAGCGCATCGTCGTTCTTGACGATGAGATTGCAGAGGACGACGCCGGTGAGCTGCGCCGGCGCTATCCGGCGGTGAAATATGTGACGTCTCCGGTGAGTAACTACTTCGCAGCGAAAAATGCAGGCACGTCGAATGCAGCCGGCGATATCATCGCGCTGCTCGACGGAGACTGCGCGCCAGAGCCCGACTGGCTGGAAGCGCTGTTGGCTCCGCTTGGGCCCGGCGTCGCTGCCGTCGGCGGACGCACCAGGTACGCCGGGAGCTCATGGGCCGCGCGGACGTTTTCGGTCCCCGATTTTGCCCATGTTCTGGCGGAGGAGAAGGACGCAGCGTCTGGATTCAACATCAATAACGTGGCGTTCCGGCGCGAGGTGCTTTTGGCGCACCCTTTCGATGAGCGCATCACCCGCAACGGCGGCTGCTACCTCCTCTTTCACCAACTGCGCGCGGACAAAAAGCGCGTCCTCTACGAGCCGCACGCTGTGGTCGCGCACGGCATAGACATCGGGGGCTTCAGGTTCGTGCGCAAGCACTTCGACCGCGGATACGACGGCATAACGGTCTATCGTCTGGACGACCGTGGCGTTCTTCGCGGGACGCGCATCTTCCGGCGCCTCGGTGCCGTGGCGCTGGTGCCGATCATCGGCCGCCGCATCGTCGTCGACTGGCTGCGCCTGCTGCGGCACCGCGACCAAATCGGAATCTCTGTTCTTGCGCTGCCCTACTTCTGGGCCGTCGCAGCCGGGATCCGTCTCATCGAGCTAGCTGGTGGACTGACGGCCATCGTCTCAAAGGGAGCGTCGAAATAGGAAACTGATGCTCCGAGATGTCTCGATCGTCTGCCTGTCGTCAATCGACTGGTCTTTCAATCATCAGAATCCGCAGGAGGTCGCGCTGGCCCTCGCCGCAGGCGGCAACCGCGTCCTCTTCATCGAGAACACCGGTGTCCGGCGCGCAACCCTGCGCGACGCGACGAGGCTTTGGTCACGTTTTCGGACCTGGTGGCGTGCGCGCGGCGGCGTGCAGCGAGTGGCGAGCGGCATCGATGTCTTCTCGCCGTTGCTGTTGCCGTTCCCGTACTCGCTCTCGGCAGTTTCTCTTAACATGCGCGTCCTTGTTCGGGCCGTCCGCGCCTGGCGCGGCGATACCGGCGGTCCGCTGATCGTGATCACGTTTCTGCCCACGCTGCTGGCGTTAGCGGTAATCGGCGAGCTTGATCCGGCGCTGGTCGTCTACTACTGCATCGATCGTCTGGCGGAGAGTTCGCCGGGCGCACGGAAGGTGGTGCATTCCGAGCGCAGGCTCTTCGCCGAAGCGGATTTGGTGCTGGTGACCTCGGATCTTCTTTACCAGAAGGCAGCGGAAGTGACATCGCGCGTCGACCTGGTAGCGAGCGGCGTTCGCGTCGAGGAGTTCGTGCGCGCGCGGCAGTCGCGCACGGAGACACATAAGGCGTTCGGTCCTCTGTCACGCCCGGTCGTCGGGTACATTGGCAGCCTTCGCAGCTCAACCGATCTGGCGCTGCTGGCGAGTACTGCGAAGCTCGCTCCCGATTTACAGTTCGTGGTTGCGGGTCCGCGCTTCGTCGATGTCACGTCATTGGCGACCCAGCCGAACGTACGGCTGCTTGACGCCATCCCGCGCGAAGACGTCATGAACTACATGGTGCGGTTCGACGTTGGCCTCCTGCCGTATTCGATCAATCGGTTCACCGCAGGCATCATGCCGGTGAAGCTCAAGGAGTATTTAGCGGCTGGCCTGCCGGTCGTGGCGACGCCGCTGCCGGAAGTGCGCCGCTTTGCCGAACAGTATCCCGGTCTTGTGAGGTTCGCCGGCGATCCTGAGGAGTTCGTCGTCGCCTTGCGTGCGGCGCTCTCCGATAGCGCGCCCGAGGCGGTAGGGCGCCGCTTGGCCGTAGCGCGCCAATATGAATGGAGCGGTCAGATGGCGCGGATGACTGAGTTGATCGAGCAGGCGCTAACGCGCCGCTCATCTGTCTCGCACCTTTGAGACTATCGCTTCATCTTTCGTGCCTAAGAATCCATCCGGCGTAACCCGCTGGCGAATCGCGTCGGATTACGCTTCGGTAATCAGCCGGTTCCTAAGACTTCGTTCTCACGTTTCTCAGTCAGCCGCTTTAGTCGCATCCAGACCAATACGTTAAAGAGCACACGAACTATCAATGTGTCGGCTAACTGTATACAGGCCATGGAAAAAGCATTTAGCACGCCGGCCAGCGCAAAGATAACCATGACACTACTGCTCAGAAGCAGCCCCAGATTGTGCCATTTTAGTAAATCCAGACTTACCGCCAACGGACGAAAGACGAGGAAAATCAACTGCATTCCTACAACGGTTATTAAGATATAGAAAACTGGCAGGGCATCGGCATACTCCGGTTGAAAAAGCCCAAAAAGTAGTGCGCGTCCCAGCAAGAAAGCGCTGATCAATAACAAAATACTTAAAGCAAGCGCCGACGCGACGTACCGGCCCAGGAGGCGCTTTAACTGCTCAAACTTTCGCTTCGCGACGAGTGAAGTTATCTCCGGGGTAATCGCAGTTTGGGTGTTGGTTGTTAAGAGAGAGAGGGGAGCGGTCAACTGTTTGCCCAGTCCATACAAAGCAACCTGCGTGGGCGAGGAAAATAGGCCTAAGAAAAAGAGGTCGCCCGGGTTGATCCCGATTCTCAGATATCCCGAGAGATTGCTATTCAACAAACACCGTACAAGCTCAGGACGATACTTTGCTAGAGCTTGCGCGGCTGATTTCGCATTCCCGTTCGCCAGGAATGGTTTCACCACCCGTAGGGCTTGCACGAGCGGCGGCACACTCTGGACCAAAACGCCAACAGCAAATGCTGCGATGATGAACTTGAGGTTGTAGCCGTCGCTATTAGCGAAGTAGGCACAGAGAATCGAAAGCGTAACCAGGCTTCCCAGCACTTGTGGCACAACAATGGAAGTGAAGCGATCATGAATTCGCAGAATTGGTTCGTAGAATCCGCTAAACGCCGAGACTAAAACGGTGCCACCGTAGATATTGAAGAGCGGACCAAGCCCAAGACTTGGATAGATACGGTCTGCCAGCCAGGGCGATAAGATCAAAACGCCGATGCAGATTAACAAACCGGAAGCCAGACTAATTCCCAGACAGAAGAGCAACAGACCTTTGAGAAATAGATTGTCCCCCTGCTCTTTGAGTGGCTGGAAGAAGCGAAACAGCACATCGTTCACACGCAACCCAAAGAAAGAGTCGAGAAAGACAAAGAGATTTGTGACGATCAGCACGCGACCGTAATCGTCTATCTTCAACAGCCTGGTCAAAAGCGCAGTTTGTACTAACTTGATCGCCAGAGAGAGGACTGAGCCCAGAACGCTGATTGAGACATTGCGCCTGAAGCGGCGCCATATCGAGTTATCCTCGGCGTTTATTTTGATTCTGCGTAAACCTTGCTTCACGCCGGTCGTCGAAATCCTAAACATCCTGAGTTGCTGGTTTCTCCTTTCTGATGCAATCAACCGTGTGTCAAAAAACGATCAGGTGAATCGAACGAACAACACGGAATTTGGGTTCTCAGTTGGCGTGGTTTCGAGAATCCCGGGCGGGCTCGGAGCGGGCGCGAGGCAAACCCACCACTGGCTCTCTCCTGCAACAATCAAGGTTTTAGTTGCCCTTCTAATGCTCTCTGATTCTGTCTCAGCTTACCTGTGCTGTGCCGAATCGCCAAGAAACCCTTCGCCCGGGCTAAAAAGAGTGCTTCAATGATCTTCGTCGGGAACATATCTAAGTTGTGAATGCACCTTCATCGTCTGAGCCTTCGATCGTGATGATGCCCGCCAACTGGGTGCACGTGAGCGGCTGCCGCGCCGGAAGCGATTGCATGTTCTATCAGGAAGGCAAGGGCAAATTCGACTTCAAGCCGATTGTAGCTAAGCCTTCCTCCGCGAAGCCCAGCAATTAGGACGTGCTCGCCGCTGTTGGCCAGGGTCAAGGCGTGCGTTTGATCCTTCATGGGCCATAGCGAACAAGCGCTTGCGGCTCTTGGCGTGAATGGTTCATGAGTCCGATTCGATCAAGAGGTCGCCTCTTGGCCGCAGCTCTCATTGTTGGCTTAGCCACACCATTGCTTCGGTTTCTGACTTCCTGGATGAATGCGCTTATCGGTTTGACGTGGGATTCTCTCGGCGCACCTATTGGATTCCTTGTTCTGGTCTCGTTTGCGATATGCGTGCTAACAGGAAGCTTGAGTTTGTTGCCAATAGGTCTTGTTTGGAATCCTGCCTTCGCTGGAGCCGGTCTTGTATTGGTTTATGCGGGCGTCCGAGCCCTCAATGCCACGACCACATGGTCTGAGTTTTTGCAATGGCCAATTTTAAAATCTATGCTGGCTTTATCAATTGCGAGTTGGATTATTTGGAGGTAACGGGCTGATTGCGGCAACCAGAGTCATAAAGGAGATCTATGAAGCGAACTTCAAAAGCCACGGCGCATGAATCGCCTGACAAGCAGATGGCCGGCTTTATTGCCAAGGTCGACCCCTCCATAGCGAATCTCTTACGCTCTCTCCGCAGAGCGGTTCGCAGACGACTCCCTACCGCCATCGAACAGGTTTATGACAACTGCAATTTCCTTGCCATCGGCTACTGTACGACCGAAAGAACTTCGGACTGCATCATCTCGTTGGCCGCCTCCGCGAACGGCGTTGCTCTTTCCTTTTACTACGGGGCGACTTTGCCCGATACGCAGAAAATCCTGCAAGGCAGCGGAAACCAGAACAGGTTTATCCGCCTCAAGAATGCAAAGATGCTGGCTGAACCAGTGATTGAGGCGCTGGTTCGGGCTGTATCCAACAGGCGAAGACACCGCTGCCAGTGGGTGGTTGGGGCTACACTGTCATCAAGTCCGTGTCCGCTAAACAGCGGCCGCGTCGGATGGTATCGGCCGCCTAACGCTTGCAGCTGACGCCTCGACAGCGGAATCATTGAGATTGAAGTATGACTGTTCGATTGCTCTTCCTACTTGTTTCGTTGTTCACGCTCTTCGCCCACGCACAACAGCCGAGCCGTAATACGCTTGACGAAACATTGGAAAAGGAAGGTTGCATTACGAATGAGCAAAGCAAAGTCAGAATTTGTAAATACGATTATTTGGCTGACGGCAAAAGCATAGAGGCATTTACGATTCGTCCGCTTGCCGACGGAAAATATCCCGGCATCGTTCTCCTTGCCGGCAGAGAAGGAGCGAAAACATTTTTCACGTTCGCAATGATGTGCGCGCAACAAGGTTTCGCTTCACTCGCAGTAACCGAACCCGGATTCGGAAAATCAGAAGGCAAGGCTGATTTTATGGGCCCAAAATCTATTGAGGCCTTTGCCGTTGGCTTCAAGAGATTTAGGCGGGAGCATTTTGTCGATGCGGAAAAGATGGGCGTTTATGGTTACTCACGCGGCGGAATGGCGGCATCGTTATTGACTGTCAAACTCGGCAAAGCAGTCAAAGCAGCAGTTTTCGGCGCAGGCGCTTATGATTTCAAAAAGGCTTACGACGAAACGAAGTTTGACAGTATTCGTGAGAACATCAAGACCGAAACCGGATTAACGGAAAAAGCAATCCGCGAGCGTTCGTCGATTCTACAAATGCAGAAACTCAAAGCTCCGGTGCTTATTATTCACGGTGCAAATGACGAAAACGTTCCGACCAATCAAGCGCTGCTCTTGCGCGATCGTTTGACCTTACTCAAGAAAGACTTTGAGATCATTATTCTTGCCGACCACAAGCATGGGCAATTTAAGTCAAACTTTATTTCGCCCGTGATTGATTTTTTCCGCCGCAAGCTACAGGGCGTTCCAGCAAACCTCTAGCGAGTTGATCCAGGAGTCTGACAAAATCGTTAGGACTCTTCGCGAGGTCCATCAAACACGTAACCGGGCGAGGTCTCGCAAAGTATGACATCATAACTCTCAAGCATTGGCATTGCGATAGCTTCCAGTTCGTTCTTCCACAACTTACCTTCGTAGAAAGCGTTCTTCATTTGGTCTCGTTCATCCAGGGACGGAAAACTGCGCAACCAAACGAATTTGTTGGGATTCTCAAGATCAAGCAATGGACCAAGTATTTTCATCCCATGTGAGCGTAGCGCTGGTATGGCCCGCGTTTCGAAGAACTTGATGAACTCCGCGCGGAGCCCTGGCTTGATTCTATAGCTTCGGACTTCTACTACCATTGTTACCCTCCTAAGGCATTATGGAACAATCTAATCTCTAACTTTGTCGAGAAGGAATATAATCTGACCTATGATCTCCATCAAGAAGGCACCTGCAGGTAACCGTGCTCGCCTTCGACGCCCCAATCCGGTCGGTGGATGTCCGCTGACGGCTGCGCTGGCGGCGATTGGCGGCAAATGGAAACTGATCATCGTGTACTGGTTGGCGGAATCACCGAAACACTTTGCAGCTCTTCGGCGGGTCATGCCCGGCATCTCGCAGAAGGTCCTCACGGAGCAGCTCCGCGAACTAATTAGTGACGGAATCCTACAGCGACAACCGAAGGGCGCGATCCCAGCTCCCGTTGAGTATTCGCTGACCGACTATGGTCAATCAGTGTTGCCGCTGGTAGAGGATGTTCGCGTCTGGGGCAGAGCCCATATGGAGCGCACGACCTCTCAGACTGATGAGCCCATGAATGGTCCATAGTCGTGCGATGAGGCCAAATCATCAAAAGCTTGCGCCGGTGGCGGCGGTCTAAACAACCTTATACAGGAGTGGTGAACCTATATGACATTCGTACTCTTAAATAATGCCGTTAGCGTTCGAAGCTTCCTATTCTCGATAACATAAAATGTTGTTGGAGGTTAGCTGTAATGAAGAAGATTGTAAGATTGTCGCTTGTCTTGTCTATAGCAGTCACCAACATCCTGGCACAAGCCCTTAGTTCAACCGCCCAGAATGTAGAAAAGAAGAGAAATTCTGATCCCGATGCTGCTCAAATAGTCACATCTGACATCGCCCTCTTCTGGAAAGCCCATGATATGGCTGAACCGGAGAACGATTTAATCGTGTTTCGAGATCAATATCTCAGGAAAGGAAGTATCGGACTTAAAGAATTCACAAGGACGAGGATTGGCAGTTCCTGCGGACTGGTTGATGCCATCAGTCAACATCCGAAATATTACGCTTCTCTGCGAGAGAGGTCTCTCCAACTTGACTCCTACATAGACTCTATGAGAGCGAGCTTTCGTAAGCTGAAAGGAATACATGATCCAGCGGTATTTCCTGGTATCTATTTCCTCATGGGCAAAATGAATTCTGCGGGAACTCTGACGAACCAAGGATTGCTAATTGGTGTAGATATGTTCGGGAGAACAAAGAACATGCCTCTCGAAGAACTTAGCGATTGGCACAAGGCGGTTATCAAACCAATCGAGGCTATACCTTTTGTGGTAGCGCATGAACTTATCCACTATCAGCAGAAATATCCAACCGATCACACGACTTTGCTTCAGCAAGCCATCAATGAAGGTAGTGCGGATTTTATTGCTGAATTGATCGCGGGCGGTCATGGAAATGAACACCTTCATGGATACGGAAATCCGCGCGAGAAAGAACTATGGCTGGAGTTCAAAAAGGAGATGATGGGAACAGATTCAAGCAATCGGCTTTATCAGGGAGATAAAGCGAAAGATAGGCCAGCAGACCTGGGCTATTACATCGGTTACAAGATATGCGAAGCTTGTTATAAAAATGCTCCAGACAAAAAGCAGGCGTTTAACGATATTCTCGAAATCAAGGACTTCGAGCATTTCTTGAAGGCAAGCCGGTACGAGGAAAAATTCAAAAGTTAGTGTCAACTCTATGCACAGCGATCTTCTGTTTGAGACAAATCGATTTAATCTTTCTGAAGTGAAAGAACACTTCATTAATCCTTGTTGTTTCGGCGAGGACCTTGCCGCCTGGCTACGAGGCAAGCTTCTCGAAGCGGGCTCCGAGGTGACTGCGCCCGATCAGGAGGACTGGGGCTGGTACATAGAGGCAAATTACAACGGGAGCTGGTATTTTGTCGGCATGGGGGGAAATGCCGACGAAGGCGGTCAGTATAGTAATCAGGGCGAATGGCGCATTATGGTGGAAAAGCGTCTCTCCTTATGGGGAAAGCTGACGGGGAGGAACGAGCTATCCGAAGCCGGCGACATGATGGCCGCCATCCGGGATATCTTGGAGGCGGAAACCGATTTCACAAACGTGCGCTACGAATAACACCGGTTAAGTGTGGGCCACTCATAGATATGAAGAAGATCATAGGCTTACTTCTCCCTTTCGTACTTTTCTGCGGATGCCAGTTCTCCGATATGGGTTATCGGTTTCATGCAGGATATCAGGCGAAAAGATCCGGCTGTCGGATCCAATTGCTCTCTCAAGGTTATGTGAAGTTCGGACATGATCTCGCTGATTCGTCGCTCTCGCTTGTACAGTTTTGTCCTTTGTCTGGATCTCCTGGCAAGCCTTTCCGCGTTGAAATGTTAGAGGTGCCCAATGAACGGATTAAAGTTGCGTGCGAGGATCTTGGCATGCCTTTAACGGATTGGAAGAGTTCAAAGGAGTTACTTTTCGGTTTACTTTCAAAGGCTGGATATAAAGATATGGTTCCCGAGGAAGTGGAAGGATTAGCTAGAGTCATGATCAGTTCTTTAGCTGGTCCAAAAGGAGTCGTACTTGAAGGCCAAATTGACTCCGTAGATGTTCTCCAGACCAAGATTGAATACGCTTACGAAGGAAATAGAAGCAAACCCCAAAAAGAATGGATCGATGCTTCAGAGTTATCCCGGTGTGGAACGTGAAATGGTCGCGCCTAACTCCTTTTATTCCAGTATAAGGACAAGTCGGTGGCTTCAGCTTCAAAGACCTCGATTTATGCGGCGATCGTCGGTAATCTGGCGATTGCGGTGACGAAATTCGTTGCCGCCGCCTTCTCCGGAAGCGGGGCCATGCTCTCGGAGGCAATTCACTCGGTCGTTGATACGGGTAACGGAGCACTGATGCTCCTCGGTATCTACAGAAGCCAAAAACCGCCCGACTTCGAGCATCCCTTCGGTCATGGGCGCGAACTCTACTTTTGGACACTAATCGTCGCCATCCTGGTCTTCGCCGTCGGCGGCGGCATCTCTCTCTACGAAGGCATCACGCACATCAAACATCCAACAAGGTCGCATGGTCCGGTTTGGAACTACACCGTGCTCGGCATTGCGGCGATATTCGAGGGCACTTCATGGTTATTTGGCTGGAAAGCATTTAGCGTCGAAAAAGGAAAGCGACGCATTCTCGAGGCCATCCACACCAGCAAAGACCCGACCAGTTTCTCTGTGCTGCTCGAAGACTCTGCCGCGCTAATCGGACTTCTTTTCGCCTTTCTCGGAATCTTTTTGGGGCGGCAACTGAGTATGCCGTATTTGGACGGAGTGGCATCCATGATGATCGGTGTGCTGCTGTGCGTTGTCGCGATGGTGATCGTTTATGAAAGCAAAGGACTGCTCATCGGTGAGGGACTTGACAGGCATACTCTGACAGAGCTGCGCACTCTGGTCCAAACCGATCCGGCGGTAGAGCGTGTCCAACACCTGAACACATTGTACCTGGGCGCGCATGAGGTGCTATTGACCATCGAACTCCACTTCCGCAGTAACATTTCTGCCGCTGAAGTAAGGAAAGCTGTAGGACGTCTGAGGGGTAAAATTCAAGTGCGCCACCCAGACATCACTCGCATCTTCTTCGGTGCAGAATCAATTACCGAGGAAAGCCAGGAGGATGTACTTGGGCCGCATACGGCTTCGGAGGTAAGAACTGTAAAGCTGAATGCCAAAACTTGACTTGATCGCAGGCATAATAATCTTAGTTTTTATAGGTGCGGTGTTTTCAATGTCACGGATCCACCAATTCGCGGACTCTCATTACTCGATGTTGGTCAGCGAAAGCTTGCTACATCATGGAACGTTTACCCTGGATAGCTATGCAATCCCTCGCCTCGCCCCAAAACAACAAATCGGCTACGTTTCCAATGGGAGTATTTATCAATTAGAGCTGGTAAACGGACACATCTACTATTTCATGCCGCCTGGAAGTTCAATCCTTTCCATACCGCACGTGGCCGTCATGAACGTCTTTGGCATTTCGGCGGCAAACCCGGACGGAACTTATAACGCTGAGGGCGAAGCAAAGATTGAGGCGACGCTTGCGGCGCTGTTAATGGCGACCCTGGCCGTCATCATATTTTTTACGAGTCGGCTTCTGCTCCCGGTTGGTTGGAGCGCTTTGCTCGCTTTGAGTAGCGCCCTCGGGACACAAATCTACTGCACTACATCCAGAGCGCTGTGGTCAGACACCTGGGGAATATTTCTGCTTGGATTCGTGATCTGGATGCTGCTTGCACAGGAGACAGGCAAACGTAGTATTCGACCCATATTGCTGGCAAGTTTGCTGTCATGGACCTACTTTGTGCGCCCGACATTCTGCCTGCCTATCGCGGCCATTACGATATATCTATTCATCTTTCACCGTTCGATCTTCATGCCATACGCTGTGACTGGTGTGCTTTGGTTCGCAGGCTTCGTCGCTTACTCATGGCACCATTACAGTCAAGTACTGCCTAATTACTATGCGGCAAGCCGTCTCAGCTTCGATACTTTTTGGATAGCACTAGCGGCCAATCTCATCAGCCCTTCCCGCGGCCTTTTAGTGTTTGTTCCCGTCCTTATTTTTGTTATCTACCTGTTGATACGCTATGCAAATGAGTTGGCCTCACTCAGACTGGTAGTCCTGTGCTTAAGCATTATTCTGATCCACCTGATTGTTGTCTCATGCTTTCCGCAGTGGTGGGGCGGACATTCCTTCGGCCCCCGATTTACTGCTGGTCTAGTGCCCTGGTTAGTCTTGCTCGGTATTCTCGCTGCTAAGGCAAGGCTGACACGATATGAGAAGACGGTTAAGAGTAGTTCTGCCGGTCGCAAACTGGAGCTGGCAGCGGGTAGCGTGCTTCTCATGTGCAGTCTGATCATCAACACTCTCGGGGCAACTGCTCATCGCACATGGCTGTGGAACATCCGCCCGGTCAACATTGATGAGCACCCAGAGCGAGTATGGGATTGGAAGAACCCGCAGTTCCTGGCAAGATAGAGACCAATGAAAACGCTTCCCTACCCTGAGACTTCGCGGTTTGAGTGATCCTTGACGGATCAAAGGCCGGCAATTAAGCGCCGGCCTTAAAGGTAGTCGGGTATTCAGCCTCTACTGATCCACTCGCCCGGCAATCAAAGTATTAAGGCGTGGGAGTTGTTGGTGTGTTTCGGCTCATGCCACGATTGATAAGCATCTTGACTTCCACACGCCGGTTTTGCGCGCGTCCCGCCGCCGTTGTGTTGTCAGCTACAGCATCCGATTTGCCGTAACCCATCGGTGTAATGAAACGGCGCAAAGGAATCTTATGATTTACTGCAAGGTACTGGACCACCGATTCCGCACGCTCCTGGCTGAGACGGAAATTCTTCGCCACGCTGCCCGTCGAGTCCGTATGCCCCGCAACCTCGATCACAAAACCTTTAGCAGTCTCAGCTTTGGCAGCCAGGTCATCAAGCTGTCTCTTGGCTTCTGGTGAAAGCACCGCGCTATTTACTCTGAAATTAACTGCGACAGTTTCCTGCACGTCGTAATCATCCAGGGCGGAAATGCGCTCGTTTGCCGCAGTCGATTCCTTTCTGGCCTCAGCGGCAACGGCATACAACTCATCCATCTGTCCTGCTATACGCTGCTGGTTTTCCTCAACCGGGTTGACACGCGTATCGGTTGTGATTGCAGCTCTCATGTCAGATTCATTGAACCTGATCTTATCTGCCACAAGCCTGCCTTGCTGATCACCGCGTCCCTCTACTTCAACAATCAACCCTCGTAAGAGATCTGTGACAGGATATTTCTTTCCGCTGCGAAGGAAACCTCCGTGGGTCTTAACACTCGTATTGTCAGTCAGGAGTACTTGATAATCCACGCGGCTCCTGTCTCGTAACGTGATCGTGTCGGCGTCGCGACTGATAACAACGCCTTTGAACTTCATTTTCGTTCCGCTAGGAACCGTGCGAATGTTTGAAGTTGAGTTGGTTGCGGTTTGCCCCAATGTGCCCAACGGTGTTGCTGCGAGTAGCAAAGCCAGACCGGACAGCAACATAAGCGATCGAGTGTTTCTGATTTGATCAATGCGCATGCTCAGACTCCTTGTTTATTGAACACGGAAAGCGGTAAGCATTCCGGGATTCTTGTGATTTTGCGTTGATCTAAGCGAATAGCTTAGTTGGGGGATCATTTAAGCGAACTGCTCGGTGGGGGAAGACTTAAAATAACCGAAACAAGAATAAAAATCTAGTGACCAAGCTCTCTGTCTGGTTTCACGTTATTAATGCTTGAGAGGGTCTAGGAATTTGGATTGAACCGGTAGCCGACCAGGGATCGGTGACGATGTAGCGGGGAGTCGAAGGATTAGACTCAATTTTTTTTCGCAGTTGTCCAATCTGAGAGGTTAGAAGTTCGATCAGACTGGTCTTACAGGTGAGCGCGTAAAGGCCTGAGGGTGCTAACCCAAATGGCTAAATCTCGACTTGCGACCCCATCTCTACAACCCTATCCGGAGGCAGACAGAAATATGCCGTCGCGCTTGTGGCATTTCTTGAGATCAGGGCAAAGATCTTTTCTCGCCAAATCGGCATGCCCGGACGTTTGCTGGCCATAATGGTCTCTCTACCAAGGAAGTAAGTCGTGTCTTCAGCATCGAATATGAGGTCTGCTGCATCCACTTTCTCCAGCACTTTCGGAATGTCCGGGTCTTCCATGTAGCCGTAAAAAACTCTTAGACGGTAGAAGCCATTCCCGATCGACTCGATTTCAACACGTTCCTCCGGGTCAACGTATGGCACCTGTTTGGTCTTGACTGTGAGAAACAGCACTCGCTGGTGCAGCACCTTGTTGTGTTCAAGATTTTGCAGGAGAGCTGGGGGAGTCCTGGTGGCATTCCCATTCATGAAGACGGCCGTACCGCGAACTCGCGTAGGCGGGCGCCGCGCGACTTCCTGAAGAAACTCCTCCAGGAGTTGCGCCTCAGATTGAATTCGCTCGCTAAGAATTCGCCGTCCTTTCTTCCACGTCGTCATTATAGTGAAGACAATGGCGGCCAAAAGCAGAGGAAACCATCCGCCATGCGCCACCTTGATAATGTTGGCGCCGAAGAACGCCAGGTCGATAACGAGGAAGAAAGCGGCCAGCGAGCCTGCCGTGAGGAAACTCCACCCCCAACGCTCGCGGGCGACGACGTAGAACAGGATCGTCGTGATCACCATCGTCGAAGTGACCGCCACACCGTAGGCCGCCGCCAGGTTGCTCGAAGTACGGAAGCCGACGACGATGGCGATACAGCCAATCATCAACGCCCAGTTAACTCCCGGAATGTAGATCTGCCCAAACTCTCTGCTAGACGTGTGATTGATTTTCAGACGAGGGCTGAAGCCGAGTTGAACGGCCTGCATAGTGAGCGAGAACGCGCCGGTGATGACAGCCTGCGAAGCGATCACCGCCGAGGCGGTCGCGAGCACGATCATCGGGTAGAGCGCCCACGCAGGTGCAAGACGGTAGAAAGGGTTCTCTGCGGCGGCCGGATTCTCAAGCAGGAGAGCGCCCTGACCGAAGTAGTTGAGAATCAAGGAGGGAAGGACAAGAGTGAACCAAGCAAGCCGGATCGGGCGCATGCCGAAATGGCCCATGTCAGCGTAGAGCGCCTCCCCGCCGGTGACCACTAAAAATACCGAACCCAGGATCAGGAAGCCATGCCACCCATTCCGAAGAAAGAAGTCCACGCCGTGAAGAGGGTTGATGGCCGCAAATACTTCGGGGTAACGCACGATTTGTGAGACGCCCAGCACGGCCAGCGCCGCAAACCAGAGTAACATCACGGGGCCGAACACTCGGCCAATTCGTGCCGTTCCCCGACTCTGAAAAACGAACAACGCGACAATGATCACAATCGTGATCGGTACGACGTAGTCGCTGAAAAGTGGCGTTGCGACGGTCAAACCTTCCATCGCGCCCAGGACGGATATCGCCGGTGTAATCATCCCGTCACCATAGAGTAAAGCAGCGCCGAAAATGCCCATCACAATTAGCAGCCAACGCTCGGTTCTGCCCGAAGGTTTGATCGGCGTGGCCAGCGCCGTGAGCGATAGAATTCCTCCTTCCCCGTGATTGTCGGCGTTTAGAACGAAGACTAAATACTTGACCGAGATGACTATGATGAGAGACCAGAAAATCAAAGACAGCACACCGAGAATGTTGGCAGCAGTTGGCTCAATGGAGTGCGGCCCATGGAAGCATTCCCTAAGGGCATAGAGTGGGCTGGTGCCGATATCACCGTAAACGACGCCCAGGGCGGCAAGTGAGAGCACAAGGAGATAACGCCCGCGTGGGCTAACACGGGGGATATGTCCTCCGGCTGATGTCGAGTGGATGTCAGTCGCTGGTGACTCTGTCATAGTTTGTCCGCGAAATAGATGAAAACACAGTTCTCACGCATTATCATCTCATCAGCCAGGTCGAGCTACAACGTTCAATTTAGCTGAGGAATGGCTGCTCCAAGTGTAAACGCAACGCACATAGCATTGCATAAAAGTTGTAAAAGATTCTGTAAAGAGCCCGGAATCCTGGCGCACCGTAACGATGAGCGGCATGAAATAGACCCGGCCCGAATGAACCCTGGCAACATACTTCCGGCGCCTTAGCCCGACCCCCGAATTGGCATTTCTCCCTGCTCATTTTCCTTATCTGTCCTTTTCCTCTCAATGGAGAACGGTCCCCTTCAGTTTGCCGTTTCTTCGAATCCTGATGGATTCGCAGTAATGCTTAGCAATCAGCGACGCTGGACCCGCTAATAAAGTAGAAAGTTTCCAAAGCGAAATGGTACAATAATTGCCAATCGGGGAGTGGGCTGCTCCCGAGGGATTGAAGGCAATTCCATCCCAGATAAACCCGACCATACTTACATCACAGTATTCAAACGCTGCTCCTCCAGACCAACTCATAAGAAGTCTCCTCGCCAGGCTAGAACGCCACGCCGTACAGCGCACTCAGCTATAGGCTTAGGCACCAAACAAGACCGTGGAGAACATGCAATGTCCCATAAAATTTTGATTGTTGATGACGAGCCATCCAACCTGCGATTGCTCGAGAGGTTGTTCCGACGCGATCACAATGTGATCTCGGCTCCGAACGGTATCGAAGCAATGCGCTTATTGGAACAGCATGATATTGCCCTGGTCATCACCGACCAACGGATGCCCGGGATGTCCGGAATCGAACTCCTGAAGCATACGGCGAGTCTCAGGCCGCACATGGTCCGTATTATCCTTACCGGCTTCATTGACGTGGGGGAGCTGGTCGAGGCTATCAACTGCGGTCAGATCTACAAGTACGTCACTAAGCCGTGGAATAACGACGAATTGAGGCTTACCGTCGAGCGCGCCCTCCAGCATTACGAAACCAACCGGTCACGACATGAACTCGCGCATGTGAATGAGCGTCTGGTCTCTCAGATGAAGGCTATGACACGAAGTTTCGTGCGCTCCGTTGCCGACGCACTGGAAGCGAAAGACGAATACATCCACGGTCACTCGCGACGGGTCGGAGGCTATGCTGTCGCCATCGGTCGCCGGATGGAGCTCGACGAAACCTCGCTCGAACAATTACGCCTCGCCGCGTTCCTGCATGACGTCGGAAAGATCGGTACGCCCGAACATATCTTATTGAAGCCGGGTTCCCTGTCCAGCGAAGAACATGCAGTTATGCGACTCCATCCAAGGCGTGGCGCGCGCATGCTCACCGGAATTGCCGATATGGAAAAGGTCGCAGAAGCAGTCTTACATCACCACGAACACTTCGACGGCACGGGCTACCCTAACCTTCTGCAGGGCGAGCAGATTCCGATTTTGTCGCGCATCATCCTGGTGGCAGATGCTTACGACGCGCTGACGAGCCCGCGGCCCTTCCGCCCAGCTTGCTCCCACCTTGAGGCTATTGATCAACTTGAAAAGGCTGCCGGATCGCAATTTGATCCCGAAGTGGTACGCGCCTTTACCGGGATTGAGGCACTGCAACGGATCCGCATGGCGGTGGTGACGGGTCCGGAGAGCATGCGACTCTCGCCTTTTTGGCTCTCGTCCGCTTCAAGCGAAAGCACTTTTGCGGAGCTGATCACCGAAATAGAAACTGAGCCCTTAATCGCTGCCTCGGTTTTGCGTGCGGCTAACAGCGAAAGTGATGGGCCACCTACAGCCAGCCTCCACGCGGCATTCGTGCGATTGGGCGACAGTCGTGTGCGCGAGATCGCGGCGTTTTCCAACTCGTCCACTGAACGCGATGCAGCCGGCGTCCGATTATGGGAGCACTCGTTGCGTACTGCTGAGGCGATGCGGCTGCTTTCGGAAAAGGCCGGGATAATCAATGCAGACGAGGCATACGCGCTCGGACTCTTACACGACCTCGGAGAAGCGCTTCTCTTTCAACTCTTCCCAGTTAAGATGAGTCAGATACAGCTTTCCTCAGACAGCGATCGGAGCGAGCAGGAGCTAGCGGAATTTGGTGTGGACCACGCCCAGATCGGGCAATGGGTTCTTGAGTCGTGCGGGTTTCCAACCAAACTGGCAGCTGCTGTGCAAGCGCACCATGACGTAGCACGTATCAACTCGTCCGTGGCGCTGATGCTGCATTTGGCGAACGCGATAGCGCATGCAGACACCCCATACAAAGTGGCTGCGGCCGAGATTATCGACAACGATCAACTTTATACCCTGGGACTGAGTCGCAATGATCTGTTCCGCATCCATACCTGTATTGAAAGCGTTATTGAACAGAAGGCTGGATCCTGTTTGCTGACAGGCTCCTGAAAAAAATCTCTGCGAGCGAGGGCCACTCATCTGGCGTCGTCGCAAGGGCAGCCTCGACATTAGCGCCCTGGTCTTCCTTTTCCCTTCGATAGTTTCCAATCCGCTCCGGCAAGTCCTGCGCTCGAATTGCCGTGCCCGGTCATCAGCACGACCTTCGTTTCCGGCAGCTCCGCTTTGAAACGTCGCAAGACACTGAAACCGTCGGCGCCGCCAAGCATGACGTCACAGAACACGACACACCAATCGCGCTCCCGTAGCATCTCGAAGGCGTTCTCGGCTGAATCGGCTTCGCTTATCTCCCAGCCGTCATCCTTAAGTACGTCACCTCAAACTTTCTTACCTGTGGCTCACCATCGATTACAAGTGCTTGCATATACTTCTCGTTTCGTTAATTCTTCCATACATCCGAGACGCGACTCGGCGCGCCATTCAGGAGGGCGATGCGCTCCCTTGTGAAAGTTGCCCGGCATCCACCTGCAATAGTGTCTCCAACGCTTCTACAGTTAATGCTTTGCTGATCAGATAGCCTTGAATTTCATCGCACCTGAGCAAACGCAGAAACCGCAACTGTTCCTTTGTCTCAACGCCTTCTGCTACAACCCGCAGTCGCAAGTTGTGCGCAAGTGTGACTATCGCCATCACGAGAGCAGCATCGTCAGGATCCGTAGTCAGATCTCGGACAAAAGACTGGTCGATTTTCAATGAGTTAATAGGCAAACGTTTCAGGTAAGAGAGTGAGGAGAAGCCGGTGCCGAAATCATCTACCGAAACTGTGACACCCTGTCTCTTGAGGCCGGTGAGCACGTCGACGGCGACGTTACTCATGATCGAGCTCTCAGTCAGTTCCAACTCCAGGTAACCCGGCGCAAGGCCAACTTCGTTCAGGATACGTATCACCGTTTCCGCTAAATCTTGCTGTTGAAATTGCCCTGCGGAAATGTTTACTCCGACACTGATAGCTGGAAAACCCTTGTCCTGCCATTTGCGATTTTGCCTGCAGGCCGTACGCAAAACCCATTCGCCTAGCGGCAGTATCAAACCTGTCTCTTCAGCGAGGGGAATAAACTCCGCGGGCGATATGAGCCCCAATTCTGGGTGCTGCCAACGCACAAGGGCTTCTACGCCGATGATCTGCAGAGAATCAATCTCGACGCGAGGCTGGTAGTGAATCAAAAACTCTTCATTGTCTACTGCATGGCGAAGACTGGTCTCAAGCGCAAAGCGTTTTGACGCCCTGGCATGCATATCGGCCGTGTAGAATTGATAAGCGTTTCCGCCCGATTTCTTAGCCAGGTAAAGAGCGGCACCCGCATTCTTAATCAGACTATTGCTTTCTTTGCCGTCATCAGGAAACATACTGACGCCAACACTGGCGCTCGCAAAGAGCTCCTGTTCGTCCAGCTTAAGGGAGCGATTCAAGTTTTCCCGGATGCAGCCAATGATTTCTACGACGTCTTCCGCCCCTTCGATATGAGACAACATAACGGCCAGATCACCACCGAAGCGTGCTACTGTATCGCTCTCGCTGACACACGCCCTTACGCGAACTGCTAATTCTTTGAGCAGCTGATCTCCCAAGGCATGCCCTAGTGTATCATTCACTTTTTTCAACTGATCAAATGAGATAAAAAGGACGGCGATCATTTTACCGATGCGCTGTGCTGAGGATACCGCCTGAGCAAGCCGATCCTCGAAAAGCGTGCGGTTGGGTAGTTCCGTCAGAGTATCGTAATAGGCGAGACGGTTCACCTCCGCAGTGCGTTCCTTTAGCAGACTCTCCAGTTGGTCCTTGTAACGCCTCTTTTCTCTGAGCAACAGGCACTGCTTCACTGCTCGTTCGACCGCGGCTTCGACTTGCCGGATTTCAAGAGGCTTCATGACGTAGTCGAATGCGCCGGCGTGGATCGCTTCAATGGCAGTCTCAATGTTACTTTGCCCGCTAGTCATTAGGACGATGCTATCTGGAGAGATTGCATGCACATGAGGTACAAGTTCCAACCCGCTCATTGCACCCATGTTTATGTCGCTAATCACAAGTTCAAAGGGCTCCAGGCCCAGCACCCGCAGAGCGTCCTCAGCCGAGCTAACCTGGTGGCAGTCATAGGTAGGGCCTAAGATGTCCAACAATAGCAGTCTGATTTCCTCCTCATCATCGATGATGAGGATTCTCGGCTTTTTGTTTTTATCTAATTCCATTTTCCGTAGACTGTGGAGGAGTGGCACGCTCGCTCGTTTCCTGGCCACGCTTAGAATTTAAGAACCTCGTCAATTAGGATCCAACTCTTCTCTCACCTTTGGCGCCACGGTAGTATAGAAGTGGTAAAGAGGAGCTCGAAAATGAGGCGCCTGCGTAGACGCGTCTATGCACCTTCCCGTATCACGGGGAGGTAATCGAAGTAAAGTATTATTTTTGAGACGTAGCAGAAACTGCAGTTGAACGATAAGTTGACCTAAATCGAGAGGAACAGCAGTGGAGCTTCCCCGGGAGCTGTGGGCCCTCTGCGAGGTCTCGAAAAATGCTGCGTCGGATCTAGTATTACGCGCTCGTGAGACTGCTTTAGTTTCGGTGATGCGTGAGATCGAGTCTTTGCTGGTCGCGCCGACCACGCGCTCCACTTCCTGTCCATCTATCAAAAGGAACCAGGGCGGGAATTCCCTTAATCCCGTATGGCTCGGTGGTCGACGAATTCTGATTCACGTCTAGCTTTACGACGATGGTGCTCATACAGTTCGCCGACTTTATCGAGAGTTAGCACCAGCGTTCGTATCAGTACTCTATTGCCTTTGCCCGTCAATGAAACTCTTCAGCACTCGCGCTCGCGAAGGGTGTCGCAGCTTTCTAAGCGCCTTGGCTTCTATTTGGCGGATACGCTCTCGGGTGACATTAAAGCCCTGGCCCACCTCTTCCAATGTGCGCTCATGCCCACCGTTGTCCAGCCCAAACCTCAGGCGAATAACTGTTTCCTCGCGTGGGCTCAGGGTCTGAAGTACGTCGCCTGTAATCTCGCGCAGATTTGAAGTGATTACTCGCTCGGCTGGACTCTCGGTAGATCTGTCTTCAATTAAGTCTCCCAGCTGAGAATCTCCATTCTCGCCGATTGGTGTTTCCAACGAAACTGGCTGTTGCAAGAGTTTGAGCGCTTTGCTTACCTTATCCACCGAGGTAGCCATCCTTTTTGCGATCTCCTCAGTAGTCGGTTCTCGGCCCAGATCCCGCACCAGCTCGCGCGAAGTATTCCTTAACTTGTTAATCACCTCAATCATGTGAACCGGAATACGAATCGTGCGCGCCTGATCCGCAATTGCCCGAGTGATTGCCTGCCGGATCCACCACGTCGCATACGTTGAGAACTTGTAGCCGCGGCGCCAGTCAAACTTGTCCACGCCTTTCATCAGCCCGAGGTTTCCCTCCTGTATTAGATCGAGGAACTGTAGCCCACGATTCTGATACTTCTTGGCGATGGAAACCACCAGGCGCAAGTTGGCCTCGGTGAGCTCATGTTTGGCACTGGCAGTCTGTGTTTCACCGGCCACAATCATCTGATATGAGCGTCTGATCTCCAGAGGTGAAGCGTAGTGCCTGGCCTCTATCTCCTTGAGGCTGCGCTTGGCGGCCGCAATGTAGCGTTTGAACTCTTTTATCTCTTCCGCCTTGATACGTTTCCTTGCCAGCTTCTGTGTATAACTCTCAATTTCCCTTTCCAGGACGCGAGTTTCTCTATGCACTATGCTGACAGCCTCAATCAAACGCTGCCGGGTAGACTCCTTCAGGTGAAGACTTGCAATCTCCTGGGCCATCTCCAGACGCGTACGTGCAAGCTTACGCCCCAGCCTGATCAGCTTTTTTGAACCTTTTCCGCGCACGAGCTTTTGCTGCGCCCGCAGTTTCTCCAATTCCTTGAGCCCTCTCTTGTAGAGTCTGCGAATATTCTCAATACCTTCAATCGTCCAGCGCAGGTACTCTTCCGCTTTGTCCTCCTGCTCCTCCGTCTCGGTCTGATCCGAGAAAGTAACCACGTCGCGAATGCCAAGCGAACCTGCCGCCAGCGCATCCCCGATCGTTAAGAGCTCAACCACTGCAATGGGGGACCGAGTGATCGCTTTCTGAGCCCGTTTTTGTCCCCGCTCAATCCTTTTCGCGATTGCCACTTCCTTTTCGCGCGTGAGTAGCGGGACACCGCCCATTTCTCGCATATAGACGCGAACTGGGTCGGAAGTCTTATCCAACTCACCGGCCGAGAGATTCAGCTCTACATCCTCGTCCGCTTCATCATCAGACGAAGCCGAAGATGAGTCCTGTTCCATCAGAGGCTCGTCCGTTTCCGTCCCGCTGCTTGATCTCTCAAGTCTTTGCAGGACGTCGTCAATGTCTTCGGTTGTTACAGGATCTTCCAGGTGCTCGCCGTTCAAGCTCACAAATGTGTTCTTAACGGGATCGATCAGCCCCACGTCGCCTTGTTCTTTATCCAGCCGCCTAGTCAATTAGCACCCTCCGTTTCGCGCGAGATCTAATTCGGTTTTTTCGAGAGCATCTCGCAGCATCTGATTACGTAACTAATGTTCTACTAGTCCCTGCCTGCCAGCAGCTGCCCTGCTACTTCCGCTTTAGCTGATAATGGCTTCAAGCGCCCAACCACGTCCCTAATGGTAATTTTCGCAAGTGCGTGCTCAACGGCAGAATCGACCTCTTCAAGCACTTGCGCCAACACCGTTTCGATGTTCACGCCGACGGGACAACGGCGACTCGGCGGCTGACGATGCAACGAAAAAACACCGCGCCGTTCAACCGCCTCATGGACATCCAGTAAGCTAATCTCGTCCGGCTTGCGCGCCAATCGAGAACCACCCATTGAACCCGTTTGGGAAACGACCAGCTTCGCCTGCGCTAACTCGCACAAAATCCGCCTGATCACCACAGGATTCGTGTTAACGCTTTCACCCACCTGTTCTGACTTAAGCGGCTCATCATCAAACCACGCCATCAAGGTTAAGACATGCACTGCAACTGCAAATCGGCTACTGGTTGACATAGAGCTTAACGTATCATGATCGTCAATTGGTTTGTAACCAGTATAGTTACAGTTAGTGTATTTGTCAAGGTCAGAACGAATTGGACATCACATGGGGCGTTGCGCACTCTTCAACTGGCGCAATATGTTACTTAAACAACTCTGCAGCAGGGTTTTCGCCAGACGAACGGTTTCTTTGGCCCGAGAGATTTCTGCCTGCGGAGCACGCTGTAACGGTCGGAACGGCCATTGCAGAATGTCTGCGATGTTTGGCAGCAAATGAAGGATGCCTCACCTGCCTGATATAGGTTCTGGATGCCAGCGGGGTTTAGCCCTCAGTGTACCGCCCCTACTACTCGCTACTCGCTGGCTGCTCCTCTGGTTTTAGATAAATACTGGTCGACGAGGGTAAAGAGTTTTTCAGGAGCAAACGGTTTGGGTAAGTATCCGTTGAAGCCAGCAGCTCGTGGATCAATTTGTAATTGAATGTCAATCCCTAATTCCCCGTAAGCGGAAATGGCGATTATCGGTACATCTTTTAGATCCTCATGTTGGCGGATGCGAAAAGTAGCCGCAAAGCCGTCAATCTCAGGCATGGAAAGGTCCATCAGTATGAGATCAGGACGCTCACGTTCGGCGGTCTCCACCGCCTCCTTACCTCCCATTGCCTCTACAACCCGGCAGCCGTGTTTTTCAAGCCAAACCTTCAGGATATTTCGGACATCATCGTAATCGTCTACGATCATTACCGTGGGATGAATCGTGTTCTCCATCGCACCATTGTTCCTTTCACCTAAAGTTCCAATTACGCAAGTGGGTGCGATACATTTTGAACCCGTGTAGGAGTGGACGCAACTCAAATCCGTTAGGGTATTCGACGGTGAAGCTTACGAGGTCTGGAAACGGCGCTGGATTCGGTTAGGCTCGTCGAACCATCAGACTGGAATCAAGTTTTCACACACAGCATCTCAAATCGCGCAGAGTGAAGGCACCAGGCCGTGGCAGGCCTTTGCGTATTTGATCCTCAGTGAATTTCAATCTGGGCACAAGGTCCCATGGGAGCGGATCGCAGGGCAGCGCAGGTTCCACAACACCCTCTGAGAGAATGCGGACCTGAGTTCGGGCAACCAAAGGAACCTTCATGGTAAGTTCCCAGAAACGAGCCAGAGCATAATGGAACGAAACCGGCGCGTGGACGAAGCGGATACGGTGGCCCGTCAGCCGCGCCACACGGCGCACAGCCTCGCTCAGGTAAAGTTCCTCGGCGCCGGTAAGTGCCACGCTTTTCCTGGTCAACCTTCCTTTCACCAAAGTTGCCTGCAACACCTCAACTAGATCTTCAATCGCTAGCGGCCGAATTCCCTTTTCTTTAAAACCCATCAAAGCGAAAACGGGGAAGGTGTGCAGCGCGTGGCTTATGTGGTCAAGCATATGGTCGCCAGGACCATAGACCATCCCCGCTTTGATAACGGTGTAATCGAGGCCGGAGTTACGCACGATCTGTTCGGCAAACCACTTCGATTCGTGATAAGGCGAACCACAATCGGCTCGGGCTCGCAGAAAACTCATTAGTACAATCTTCTTAACGCCGGCATGTTTGGCAGCTTCGACCACATTTTGTGACGCTTCGACATGCACTTTGCGGAAAGTTTGATCTCCTAACTCCCGATTGATGCCGGCACAGTGTGCCACCGAATGGCAACCCGCGAACGCCTCAGCCAGCACTCTTTGATCTGTGAGATCACTTGGCACAAACGTAATCTTTGGCGTTCCACCTGCGATCTCTTCGCCGCGGTCCTTTCCCCGAGCTAAAAGGACGACCTCATGAGCGTTGACTGCCAGGCGCTCCGCTAAATGCTTTCCAATGAATCCTGTTCCGCCAGTAATTGCGACTCTCAAGTTTTTTTCTCTCCTTCCAACTTCAATGCATCATTTTCCGGGTCGTCTGGAATACCCTCACGAACTTCGTCAATAAGCCGTAAAGCTTTCTTACGCAGGGGGCGCATCAGCGGATTGCTGGCCAGGGCAATAAGTCTGTCCACCAGGTCAACTGTATGGTCGATGAGTCGATAAGTTCGCGCGCGTTTTCGCGAAGAATCGTGAATCCAGAAAAGAATGATGCCCATGTGGTAAAGCCAGAGCAGGTAAGGCAGCTCAGCCCGCAGATCTTTTGGTATTCGCGCCTTCGATTCCTCAATTACCTGTTCGAAGAGCTGGATGCTTGCCAGTCTTACTGGATCGGAATCGGCAGCGAAAGGATTTAGTGAACTCTCCGGATGGGCCGCAGTTTTGAAAAGGACGCCGGCAAATTCGTGATAAGGCTCAAGCGTAGCAATCTTGAGACGCATGACCCCGAGCAGGCGCGCTTTCAGGCTGATTTCTTTCTTCAACACCGGAATTGATGCGGCCAGGTGCTCCTCATGCGTGCGGTGGTAAAAGGCCTGGATGAGAAGTTCCTTTGAGCGGAAGTAATAATAGGCATTGCCCAACGAAACGCCGGCCTTTTGCGCGATGCCACGCATCGTTGTTTGTTCATAGCCCCGCTCGCGAAACATCTCCAGGGCGCTCTCAAGGATCAATGCCTTCGTCTGGCCGCCCTTGTTAGTTGATACCGCCCGTCCGACAGGACCCATAGCATTTACCTCGACAATCCCGAAGCCCGGCTGATTTGATACCGATTCTGTGAGATCAGCGAAACCACTCGCCGGGTAGTGGGCAAGAGTTCGGGTGATGAAAGCCGGTATGCCCACTCGCGATACCTCGAGAGAGACCAAAGCACCATAAGCCAGGCCTTGGGACCAAAATAGACTGCTCCCTGATCGGTGATCACAGTTAGGTCTTTGAGCGTCCGCGCATGATCAAGGTGTGGGTACCGGTGTCGCGCTTCTTCTGACTTGATCGGGACGAAACTAAGCTCCACCAGCTTAGGCTGTTCCGCAATCCAGCCGTGGGCGCGCCGGCACAATCCACACAGGGGATCGTAGAGAACCGTTAGAACAGGCATGATTACGCCTCCTGTACTACCGTATAACCATCGGGCGCTATTGGCGGTGGACCATTTAGCAGGCTGGCACGACGCCGCATGCGGCTAAATATGAACAAGTTAAAGAAGTGCATCCCACCGAGGACGATCAGCACCATGCCAACCTTAACGGATAGCGCTTCGATTCCCTCTTGCGCCGTTGCGACGTTGTAACCAAGCTTTAAGGCCAGGCTAACGTAACCAAAGTTAATCAAGTAAAACCCGACCACGAGCAGATGATTAACCGAATCCGCAAGAGCCTCGTTGCCGTGGAACACATCAACGAGGAACACCCGTCCATTCTTGTGGAGCGTGCGAGCAACCCAGATTGTGAGCGCGATACTTATGGCCAGGTAAATCAGGTAAGTGGTGATTCCGAGTGTCATAGCGAGCCTCCTTTACGGTTTTGAACACGTTCAACTACCTAAAGCGTACTCCGGCCCTCCAAGCTTGTCAAGAGGTTTTTTGAACAGGTTCAAGAAGTTTAGGTCGTCGTGTTTTCCCTTCAGTGTCATCGGACCAAAAAGGCCTGGGCGTTTATGGCAGTTAGTCTGCGCATTCAGAACGGTGGAAACCTGGCGGGTAAATCTCTCTTGGCAGTCGGTGTATGATGGTACTCATGAAAAATAAACAGATTCTACTTGCCAGCCGGCCCGTTGGAGAGGCGACCGAAGCTAACTTCCGCATTATTGATACAGAAATGCCGCAACCAAAAGATGGTGAAGTTCTGGTGCGGACCCTTTATCTGTCGGTTGATCCTTACATGCGTGGGCGCATGGACGACCGCAAGTCATATATTGCTCCGTTTGCATTGAACGAGGTCATCACGGGCGTCGGCATTGGTGAAGTCATTGAGTCGCGCTCACCTGCATTTCAACACGGCGACATTGTGACCGGCATGCTTGCGTGGCAGCTCTATTCCGTGGCGCCGGCCAGGGGGTTAATGAAAATCGATCCAATGCTTGCGCCTGTGACCACTGCCCTGGGACTGTTGGGCGTGCCCGGTTTGACTGCTTATTTTGGTCTGCTCGAGATCGGTCGACCAAAAGAAGGTGAAACTGTGGTCGTCTCCGGCGCCGCGGGCGCAGTCGGCATGACAGTCTGCCAGATTGCCAAGATCAAGGGGTGCCGAGTTGTGGGTATCGCCGGAAGCGACGAGAAAAACCAATATCTCGAGCACGAACTGTGGGTCGACGCAACCATCAACTACAAAGTTGGCGATCTCAGGCAGGCCCTTAAGGCCGCCTGTCCGGAAGGAGTTGATGTCTATTTTGACAATGTCGGAGGCGAGGTCTCAGACGCCGTAATGCCATTGATTAACAAGGGAGCGCGAATTCCTATTTGCGGCCAAATCTCCCTTTACAATCTTGGAAAACCGGATGTCGGTCCGCGCGTGCAGCCATATCTGGTGGTCAAGAGAGCCTTGATGCAAGGCTTCATAGTCACAGATTATGCACCTCGCTTCTCTGAAGGAATTACTCAGTTAGTTCGATGGAAGGCTGAGGGCAAGTTGAAATATGCTGAAAACATTGTCGATGGCTTTGAAAATGCGCCCCGCGCGTTCCTCGGCCTTTTTAAAGGAGAGAATCTGGGCAAACAATTAGTTAAGGTTGACGGTTGATCCGGGCTACGTTCGGTTGCAATCCATGCCACCAGAAACTTCCCTTGAGGTCATCATCAATTGCGGCTCGGGCACAACCGATAAGAGCGAAGTGTCGCGCCAGGTTAATGAGCTCTTTGAGGCGAATGGTCTGAGAGCCCACATCTCACTGGCGAAAGGCGGCGCGCAGGTTGTTCAACTTGCGCGTCGAGCAGCACAAGGTGACAGCCAGTTGATTGTAGCTGGAGGCGGAGACGGAACAGTCAGTTCCATCGCAGCGGAGTTAGTGGGTACGACCAAGACCCTGGGTGTGCTGCCGCTCGGAACGCTAAACCATTTCGCTAAGGACCTTCATATTCCCCTCGACCTTGAAAGTGCGGTAAAGGTAATCAGCGGCGGCCGGATACTCAGCGTAGATGTCGGCGAAGTAAACGGACACCTCTTTCTCAACAATTCCAGTCTCGGCCTTTATCCCAGTATTGTTCGTGAACGGCAGAAGCAGGAGCGGTTGGGATTTGGGAAGTGGCCTGCTTTCCTTTGGGCTGCAGTATCTGTTTTGCGCCGCTATCCATTTCTCAATGTAAAGCTAAGAGCAGGTGACAAAGAATTCACTAGGCGGACGCCTTTTATCTTTGTTGGCAACAATCAGTACGAGATGGAAGGTTTCAAAATCGGAAGGCGTCGACGACTGGACAGCGGAGAATTGAGCCTCTACATCACACACCGCACCGGCCGTCTTGGACTACTCCGGCTAGCCCTGCGCGCGTTGTGCGGAAGACTGCGTAACGAGAAAGACTTCATGGCAATGACTACTCGAGAACTTTGGATACAAACCAGGCGGGAGCGCCTCCGCGTGGCTGCGGACGGCGAGGTGACTGTAATGGAACCACAGCTTCATTATCGGATTCGACCAGCCGCCTTGCGGGTATTTGTTCCAAGCTCCGTTCATTGAGTGAGAGCGAATGTCTGATGCGTTCTATCGTCCATCTTTCCGATCTACATTTTGGCCGAGTCGATCCGCAGATCATAAAACCTCTAATTGCGGCCATCCGTGAAATCAAACCGGACCTCGTGACGGTCTCAGGCGACCTTACGCAACGCGCTCGCTCCCACCAGTTTCTCGAAGCGCGCGCGTTTCTCGATGCGTTGCCGCAGCCACAGATAGTAGTTCCGGGTAATCACGACGTTCCGCTCCACAATGTGTTTTCTCGTTTCCTAAACCCGCTGGAGAAGTACAAGCGTTACATCACCAATGACCTCATGCCTTTCTACGCGGATGATGAAATGGTCGTGGTCGGGGTGAACACCGCCCGCTCTCTTACCATCAAAGGGGGTCGCGTTAACGAGAAGCAACTCGAATGGATGCGCACAAAGCTCTGTGCTTATGGAGAACAGATTGTTAAGGTAGTCGTCACTCATCACCCTTTCGATTTGCCTGAAGGCTACAACGACCGCGATCTTGTGGGACGTGCGCGGATGGCAATGGAAGGTCTGGCACGCTGCGGCGCTGACCTCTTCCTCGCCGGCCACCTACACGTTAGTCGTTCAAGCCACACCGCACGTCGCTATAAGATTAAGGGCCACTCCGCCCTGGTCGTGCAGGCAGGAACGGCGTCTTCAACACGAAGCCGGGGCGAAGCAAATTCCTTCAACGTGATTCGTTTAGAGCACCCGCACATCGCAGTGGAACGCTTCGTATGGCAAAACGAAAAAGCGGTATTTACTCTGGTTACGACTGAACACTTTAACCACACCACAGACGGTTGGGTGCGCGTGTAGATCACGCCCGCGCCCACATTGAGAGTTCTCATGCCCTATCGCACAACTTTGTTCGGATCAAAGCGCATAAGCGCACTGCGTGATCGATTTCCCAAACAGGTTGCATTTCTTCAAGCCCGCTTCTCACCAAAGGGTTATCTCGGACTGCAACTTACGATCGGCGCGCTGGTACTAATCAGCGCGACATGGTTTTTCGTTAGCCTGTCCGAGGATTTAAGAGAGGGCGCCCCGCTAACTCTAGTGGATGTTCAGTTCAGCAACTGGCTGCACGCTCACGCCAGTCGGAAGCTAACCATTTTCATGCTGGCGATCACTCGCCTTCACTCTCCGGGGTGTATTAGCGCAATGACGCTTGCGCTAGCGTTGTACTTGCTGTGGCGGCGGCACCCTTACTGGCTGTTGGCGCTGCTGCTATCCGTGTTTGGTGGTATGTTGCTCAACGTTCTGCTGAAGAACATATTTCATCGCGCACGCCCCAGGTTTGACAATCAAATCCTGACGCTCACAAGTTATGGGTTTCCCAGCGGCCATACGATGGCGGCAACCTGCTTCTATGGATCGCTGGCTGCATTAGCGGTCTGGAAATTAAAGGCCTGGCGTTGGCGTCTGGCAGCGGTCGCCATAGCTGGTCTGTTGATTATGCTGGTCGGCTTCAGTCGAATCTATCTTGGTGCTCATTATCTGAGCGATGTGCTGGGAGCAATGGGAGAAGGTTTGGCCTGGTTGGCGTTGTGCTTAACTGCCGTGAATACGATGTGGCGCCGGCGCCATCGCGAAATTTTTGAAGGTAGTAGAGAAAGAGTGAAATCAGCCGCCGATTAACGCGAATGAACGTGGATCTGAAATAAAAAGCGAAAACCCAGAAACTCATGTGTAGCAAGGAGATCAGAAACCATCACACGGATCTACTTTTTCTTCCGTCCTGTCAGATTCGCGTTCATTAGCGTTAATTCGCGGCTGATTTCAAATTGACCCACTACCGCACCTTGGATGAGGCCGTGAGGTCCAGGAATTTGCGCTGGTGTCGTTTCTCCGGCAGCAGGCAACTATCGTATTTCCCAAAGATGCGATACCGATTGCGCGCGACCAGATCGTAGATCCCATTTCGAACCAACCTCGGCACCATTCTCCCTAATCGCGAGACACTCCAGACGCCACCCAACTCGCCCAAAACATGAAGCACAGCATCTGACCGTGCCAGCAGTCGCTCATTCCCCAGGCCATGGTCAACAACTACGTAGACAGTGTCGAGGTCTATTCCGTCAATTCCGTGACGTCGTAGTAGTGACTCAGCAAAATCACTTTGCAACGAGGCGAAACGAAAGCGGTCGCGGACGTCCCGCTTGAGTAAGAACTGAACCAGGCGGTTGCAGAGTCCGCAAATGCCATCGTAAAGCACAATTGGATTGACAGCGGACTTAGGCACAGCATTGTAGATATTACCAGAAGGAGTCTGAGAGGGTGTCCTAAGGCGGGAGTTCAAAACAAGGGAACAGGGCTAAGGCTCCACCAGACGCTTCTTGATGTTGCGCTGCCAGGACTCATAATTCCGAACACGCCGCTTTGCCTGCTTATGGGTAAGATTCATTTCTTTCGCGACGTACTCGATACGTTCCGCTCGATCATTCTTCTGGTTACGAGGATCACCCGGCGCTTTCAAATACAGTTTGTAGGCCTGAGCCCACTCTTGTTTGACTTCTTCCGTTGCTTGATGGCCGCGCAGCTCTGGCATTTGTACTCCCCTTTCAAATCAATCTAAAACGAAACCCGCCGCCCCTGTGAGACTTCGGCTTTCGCCCGCTGTCACTAATTACATTCTTTTGGGTGCGCTTCAGGAAAGGTGGCATCATCTTAGCATATGTCGGATGAGATTGGCCGCTTGGCGAATTCATGTAAGGGCGTCACTCCGTGGGCGCCCCATCGTTCAGATTTAAGGTGATCAAGAGCAGGCCCCCACGGATCGGGGGCGCCCACGGGAGGGACGCCCCTACAATTATTGTCGTGACTCCGTTCGTCCTCCTATAATTCGGGAGCAGCCCTCATGGTCACAAATTTACTCGTCGCAATGTAGTGTGTAACAAAGGTGTCTTACTCGTTAGCCCTCAGCGTCGACCCGAGAGTTTCAGCGCTCACACTAGTGGTTATTGCACTGGCCCTTCTGGTTTGCTCAACTGCTGCGACAACCAGCGCAGCACCTCAATGGTCTGCAAAACTTGACGGCCGCATCCGGTTTTATCAAGCGACCGAACTCGGGGTAATCGTGTCCGGCACGGAAAAATCACTTTATGCTCTGGATGGTGAATCGGGCGATATTTTATGGCGACGCAAACATGCACGACTGGATCAAACCGATATTGCCCCAGTCCCCGGCACAGACATCCTGCTGCTCAGCCTTGAGAACGGTAACAAAACACGGTTAGAGGCTCTCGACCTGATGACGGGTGACTCCCTCTGGCGTAGCGACAAGGTGCGCGGCGCTGTGATGCAGTTGGCTTTGGATCCGAACGCCGGCTTGCTGGCTGTGGTCTTCGCACGAGAAGCGCGCGGCAAGGCACGTGAGGGGTTTAAGCGAAAGCCTGTAATACATGTTTTCGAACTCAGCACCGGCCAAGAACTCTGGAAGCAAGAACTAGAGAGCGAAGTCGAGATGATGCCGACCCGCTGGAGTGACCAGGACGAAGTGCCTTACACGCTCGACAATTACCGTCCACCTGTCTTTCTCGATAATCGGCTTTATCTCTTCTACGAAGGCCTTACTTCGCTTGACGCGCAAACAGGAAAAGAGCGGAAGCGAGAGAAGTTTCGAGTCAACGAAGATGGATTGGCGCTTACCGAGGCTGACCCGGTTGCGGACGAGCGTGCGATCTACGTCTCGGGACGTGGTCGCGTGCGCGCGATCTCACGCACGAGTGGCGACGAAGTTTGGGAAGCGAAAGATTTGGGGTTAACGCCCGAGATGATCCTGACACGCAACGTTCTCTATGTGCGCACCGGAGGACAATTCAGTCGTCTCAGCGACGGAGAGATCGTTGCGCGGGGCCCATATGGCGTAAGCGCGATCGACGTCGAGACCGGAAAGATTCTCTGGCGTTACAAAGGAGCCGATAAGGGCATCACCAATATTGCAGTTCCGGATTCCTCAAGTATCGTCGTCGCCGATCGTGACGAACTGATCACGATTGACGCGGCCACAGGAAAACATCGCGCAAAAAGCTCGCATAAAATCGAAAAGGCGGCCTTCGTCATGCTTAACGAGCGGGGGGAGATCGTAGTAGGTGGGCGAAACGAGATTGCAGGCTTTGACGTCCTCGGCGGGCGGCAAGTATGGAGCTCGCGTCATAACCCGCCTGGTCGCGGTCTGCTGCGCACCGTAACGGCGGTTGCCGCACGCGCAGCCTCTCTCTACTTTCGTTATGGCGGAACAGCAGTTACGGCTTTTAGCGGTGTACGCGTGCTGAACGCCTTCACCTCACTGCGCTGGTCTGGGTTGGCAACTCACACCACTCTTCCCGCTTTAACCAGCCTCGCGGGGAGCCAGTCTCGTGAGTACCTAACAGAGCGATTCTCTTCGTTCGGGCTGCTTTCGCGGACGAGGGAGATTTCATCCTTGCGCACCGCGCGAATGCCGAGCATCCCACGCCCAACGCTCGACGTTGAGGAACGCTTGCTTGACCGCCTTGATCCCGCCCAACAACTGGAACGCCTTGCGCGCTTTCTCTGGCGCCGTCGCCAGCTCGCAACTCTGCGTGGCAATTGGATGTACTTTTACACCGGCTTAAATAGCGGTAACGGTTTGGTTGGCATCAATGTCAACACTGGCAAACTGGAGCGCACAGTCCGCCTGAGCGATCCCGACGAGCAGTTTATCAGTGACGAAGCGGCAAACTTGCTTTACGTCTCAAAAGACAATCGACTGCTTGCCTACGCGCTGAACGAGACCGAGTGACAAACAACTTACTAGTTAACGGTCAACAGTAAACAGTTAAAGGTAAACAGTGAATGGTGAACAGTTAACGGTTTACGATTCACGGTTTACAGTTTTACCGTTTACCGTTTACTGTTTACTGCTTTTCACCAAATACGCGCGGAGGCGAACAATGAAAGCACCCCAATGGAGAGAACTGAAAGCGAAACATATCAGACAGGGACGTCCGAAGGTCCAGGGAGTGGTTTTGCATGACACGGCGGGTTCCGGCACCCACAACGACACGCTGTATCTCGCCAATCCGGGCGATGGTCGAATAGTAAGTGTGGACTTCACGGTGGAGCGAGATGGCGGCATCTGGAAATTGAATCCGAACCTAACTCAATTCTTCTGTTTACATGCAGGCCGCGCAACCAAGTTTAAGGGACTAACCAATTCCCAGGTCACCCGTTCAACGATAGGAATTGAGATTTGTCAGCATGTGAAGTTGTCGTTGAGTCCTGTATACACCACTGCCCAGGTTAAAAGCGTCGCTCAATTGTGTGCGTGGTTGGCTGGAGAATTCAAACTCACTACCAGCGATATCACGACTCATCGTCAGATAATCACCGATGGCTCTCGTTCAGACCCGAGACAATTCCCTTTTGAGGGCGGCGGAGGCTTTTGGACTTACTACTGGCAAGCATTAGGAAAGGGTAAAGAACATGCTGTTTCTGAGGTAATGGCAAAAACACCTGACCTGGAAAAACCAAAGCTGACCCACAATGTTGCGGCGGGCGACACGCTAAGCAAGATAGCTAAGAAGTACTATGGCAAAGCCACCTTGTGGCCTCGCATACAGAAAGCGAACGCTCTGAAAGGAACAGTTATCATTCCCGGACAAGTGCTAATCATTCCACCAAAAAGCTGAGTGCTACAGACCCGTCGATCGGCTCCGTATGAGTTCCGGCGGTTCGTCGCGGCGACGGACCTTTATCTTAATGATTCACGGGCTGCCTCATCGAGAGTCCGCTGCAGTGCTTGGTCTGCATTGGTCCACTCACTTCTTTGGGAGTTGTATCACGTTGGCATTGCGGTCTGCCCGACTCTGATAGTCATCTGCTCGGCGCAAAAACTTGGGAGAGACGTTCCAGTGTTCGCCACTGTCGGTAATAACCGTGACCGTCTTTTTGTTGTAGCGCGTGAGCATGCCGACCACAAGCGAGCGGCCTTCAGGCTCAAACGAAACTCGATCACCGATCCTGAACTCGAGCATTTTGGCGTGCGCTCGCATCTGATTCAGGAATTTCAGCCGCTCAACAATCCTGTTGTTTAGATCAATCAGTTCAGCTTCGGTAAGCCCATCGATATCGATCTTCATTAACCACTCCCGATCTCATATTTCTTGAGTGCGTCCAATTTCTCCATGATGGCTTCGTGCTCTGCCAGATACTCATAATGGTCCTGTACGTCGGCTAAATTATCCTCGTGAACCTGTAGGGCTTCGGATGGATACTTCTCATTCGCTTTAGCAATTGCTTTCTTAATGCTCTTGCCCTTGCGCAGCCAACGTATGACCTCATGATCATATTTCTGTTCTTCGGGCGTGCGATCTCCGATAATTTCGTTAGCTCGCGTAATGTAGTGCTTCAGAATATTCATGCTATTTCTCTCCGGAGGATGCATGAGTGACAAGCTATAACATCTTCGCTAATACATATGCTTTGAGTTACACAGAAGGAAGTCATCTAACGCTGCGATTCACGGCGGGTTCCTCCCCAGCTAATGGAAATTCAATCGCTCGACGATCGCGCTGCGACCTGTAGAGTGCCGTAAACAACTCCACGGTCTTGCGACCTTCTTTACCGGTAACCATCGGTTCTCGGTCTTCGATGATTGCGCTTAGAAAATCCCTGAGTTGAAGTTGGTGATAGTGTTTGGTCGCATCGATCCTGCTAAAGAACTCCGTGTCTTCCTGACGCCACTTTTCCAGCAAGTCACTTTCCCCCGGTACGGTCCATAGATCGTTGACCGGCGGTTCTTCAATTGTGGAGATTCCTGGAATGAACATCGCCCCGCCATCCGTCTGCACACTGACGGTCGCGCCGTTTTTGCCATAGAGAGTGACCTTGCCGTAGATCGCAGGGTTTTGGGAGTTGCTGACGACGATGTTGCCGAGTGCTCCACTCTTGAAACGGATGACGGCCACTGCCGTATCATCGACCTCTATGTAAGGATGATTGAGGTTGGCCCAGTAGCCGGATAGCTCTTCCACCGGCCCCATGAGCCACTGAAGAATGTCCAACTGGTGCGGGGCCTGATTGACCAGCACACCACCACCTTCTCCCTGCCACGTCCCGCGCCAGGGATTACTTTCATAATAGGCGCGATCACGCCACCCAAACATGTTGACAGTGCCCAGTACAGGCTGGCCCAGCTTGCCGTCGTCGAGAGCTTGCTTGATGCGCTGGACAGGAGCGTAGAGCCGCCGCTGGCTAATCATCGCCAGTTTGACGCCTGCTTCTTGAGCCGCGCGAATCATCGCATCACAGTCAGTTAAAGAAGCGGCTAGCGGTTTCTCCACAATCACATGCGCCCCGGCACGCGCGGCCTTGATAGCAGGCTCGGCATGAAGTGGGTGCGGAGTGCAAATAGTCACGGCCTGGACGCCTGCGTTCTGCACCATCTCTGCCACATCGCTAAAGGCTTCGACGCGGTATTGTTCGGCGAAGGTCTGCGCGCCTGCAAAGTTGGCATTGCAGACGGCGGTGAATTCCGACTCGGCAAGGTTCATAAGTCCAGCGGCGTGCAGGTGCGCCACTTTGCCCGTACCGATAATCCCTGTCTTTATTTTCTCCATCACGATGCGTACGTCTCAGCTTTGTTTCACTGACTGACTGACGCCATCCAGCTACGCGTAGAGTTTTCTCGAGCGGCAATCGCACGGCGAGCCGCGCTCTGCCCCTAGTGAATTTCCGGCTCGGGCACGCGAGTGCCGGTCTCAAGAAAATCAAAATCACAGCCTTGATCCGATTGCGTCACGTGCTCTGCGAAAAGAGAGATGTAGCCGCTTTCATGTTGGCGACTCGGCGGAACCCAATCCCGCTGCCGCTCTGCCAACTCCTCATCACTGACATGCAGGTGCAGCTTGCGGTTCGGAACGTCCAGCTCGATCAGGTCATCGTCGCGCACGAAGGCGAGCGGCCCGCCAACATAAGCTTCGGGACAGATATGCAGCACGCACGCGCCATAAGCTGTTCCGCTCATCCTCGCGTCGGAGATTCTGAGCATGTCCCGCACGCCCTGGTTAAGAAGCTTCCGGGGGATCGGGAGCATCCCCCATTCCGGCATCCCTGGTCCACCGAGCGGGCCTGCGTTCCTGAGGACCAGTACTGAATCCTCGTCAACAGGCAAGCTCTCGTCGTCAATTCTTGCGGCCATGTCGTTATAGTCATCGAAAACGACGGCTGGCCCCGTGTGCTGCAACAGACGCTTTTCAGCGGCGCTGGCCTTGATTACAGATCCCCGAGGCGAAAGATTCCCGAACAGGATCGCCGTTCCTCCTTCTGCTGAGAGCGGGTTCTCTCGCGGACGAATCACGTCCGGATTACAAACCTTAGCCTCCCGGAGGTTCTCCCCCAGTGTGTGACCAGTCACCGTCAGACAACTCAGGTGCAGCAAATCCAGCAACTCGGAAAGCAGCGCCCTCAATCCCCCCGCGTAGTAGAAATCTTCCATGAGGTAACGGCCTGACGGTCTAATGTCTGCAAGGATCGGCGTGCGCCGGGATAACTGGTCAAACTCCTGCAGCTCGCACTTGATTCCGGCTCGTCCGGCAAGTGCGATGATGTGGATGATCGCGTTGGTTGATCCGCTGAGTGCGAGGCTGGTCGTGATCGCGTTCTCGAAAGACTCCTTCGTCAGAATGTCGCTCGGCTTCAAGTCTTCCCAAACCATCTCGACGATGCGCCTGCCGCATTGCGTCGCCATGCGTGCGTGGTTCGCGTCTACTGCGGGGATTGATGACGCGCCAGGCAGTGTGAAGCCCAGACTTTCAGCAATGGCTGTCATCGTCGAAGCAGTTCCCATCGTCATGCAATGCCCCGGTGAGCGCGCGATGCCGTCTTCCATCTCCGACCATTCGGCTTCGCTGATCTGGCCCGCGCATTTCTCCGCCCAGTACTTCCACACGTCGCTGCCACTACCGAGCACCTGCCCGTTCCAGTTGCCTCGCAGCATCGGCCCCGCAGGCAGCAGCACACAAGGAAGATCCATGCTGATTGCGCCCATCAAAAGTCCGGGCGTCGTCTTGTCGCAGCCGCCCATCACTACGACGCCATCAATGGGTTGGCTACGAAGCAGCTCCTCGACCTCCATCGCCAGGAAGTTGCGATATAACATCGGGCTGGGTTTCATGTAAGTTTCGGAGATCGACATCGCCGGCAACTCGACCGGGAAACCGCCCGCCTGCCAAACGCCTCGCTTGACCTCTTCGGCGCGCGTTCTGAAGTGGCTATGACATGGATTCAGTTCGCTCCAGGTGTTGATGATCGCCACTACGGGCTTACCAGCGTAGTCCGGCTTCGCGTAACCGATCTGCTTGAGGCGGGAGCGATGACCGAACGAACGCAGGTCGTTCGGCCCAAACCAGCGATGGCTGCGCAAATCTTCAGAGGTCTTTTTATGTTTGCGACCTGTATCCAAATGAGTGTTCCTACACCGCGGAAGAAATTCCGGAACAAGAGACGAATCTGTCACGAGCAGTAGCTCAATAAGCGCTGATGTGGCGGCCTTTATCGACCGCGTGGTAATTCACTAGTGCTTGAGCGACCGGAGTTAGCGCTTGCAACTGATCTGATGAAAGCGCGGATACATAGGGCGGAACCGGCCCGGTCTCAGCTATCGCCGCTACGCCGGTGGCGAAGTGGAGCACTCTCGCGGGCCCCCAGGCATCGCGCAGATCTTCAAGCGGTAGAAATCTCATACGCAATATTTCAGCGCTCTCATAGTCCTCGTCGATGCAAGCCTGAAAAAGTTGTGTGCTCGCACGTGGGGCGAGACAGCCGGAGCCGGTAGTGAATCCGGGCAACTTCCAATCACGTAAATGGACCACTGCAGGTCGCTCGCCAATTCCGCTAATCACACAGTTGCGGTCCACACGCTTGAGTAATTGCTCAAGGTAAACATCGCGCGCCGGATCAGTCCGGACGACCGCGTACTTAATCGCCACGCACACGCGGTCATCAATCAAACGAGCTACTGCGTCTAACCCCACTTCCCTGTCGGCGCCGAAATTATGCTCATCCTTGAGATAGATAATTAACGGTATTCCGGCAGCGTCGGAGACTTCGCGGTATCCTTGCTCGAGTCCCGCAGCATCGCGTGGGTCGCAGCATGGCAGCATCATCGCGCAAGGGAAGTTATGTTGGCGCATGATAACCGCCTGGTCCATCGCACGCCCATATGATGGACCGAGACTGGGAATGGCCCAAAGGTTGCCGTCGAAGCCGCTCAGCCAGTCAATCAGTTGTTCATACTCTGAAAGTGTCAGGTGATAGAGGAATGCGTTACCGCCATAAATGAAGCGCGTCATCCCTCCTTGGAGCATATGCCGGATGAGCAAATCGTTTTGGTCGAAGTCGAGCGAGCGTGGTGCATCTGCTCGGCGGGCGAGCGGCGGGACAGGAAACACACCGCGTAAATCCTCAATGGAAACTGCCGTGGTTTTCATTGAATCTCTATCAGAGGGAACGGCTCATCACGGTATCTTGCTTGTGAGTTGGAAGTGCCCCTCACCGGCGATCGGCTTCCTTAGTGTCGTCTTAGCAGATCGTCTCTATCAGTTCGCCGTGAAATCTTGGCGGCATCGCGGGGGCCATAATGCCTCTTGGGAGCCTCAAAATCTCACGCCCCAACTGACATGTCAAGATAGTTCAATATCAATTAAAGCCAATTGTTGACACATCCTGCTCGACACTGATATAGCAGCCTACCGATTTAGTCTTTTTTGTTCAAATCAGAAACAGGACAGGCCATGGTGGTCAGTGGTTAGTTGTCAGTGGTCAGTGGTCAGTTTTCAGTGGTGTTAGTTTTCAGTGGTTAGTTATACCTCTCATTTTTTGTATCGGGTCCGACTGACCACTACTACCGACTACTGATTACTGATTACTGATTACTGATTACGGACCACTGACTACTGACCACTGACAACTTTAACGAGGAGATGAGTTTGAATAATCAGAACATGCTTTTTGATCGCACCATGAAGACAGGGCGACGTTCATTTATCGCCGGCACGCTGGCAGCGACCGCTGCAACTGCCATTCTCGGTCAGCAACGAGACTATGGAACGAATGCGCCGCCCATTCGCTATCCTGATAAAGACATCATTATCCTCGACCAAAGATTCGCCAAATACAAACTCATCAATACGCCTATCCAACGTCTGCACACAGGGATGTTGTGGGCCGAAGGACCAGCATGGAACGGCGTGGGTCGTTATCTAGTCTGGAGCGACATCCCGAACAACATCCAGCACAGATGGCTGGCCGAGGATGGCCACGTGAGTGTCTTCCGCAACCCTTCAAACAACAGCAACGGCAACACATTCGACTGGGAGGGCCGCCAGATTTCGTGTGAGCACGGCACGCGGCGCGTGGTGCGCTACGAACATAACGGCAGCGTCACCGTCCTTGCTGATAAATGGCAAGGCAAACCCTTCAACGCTCCTAATGATGTCGTGGTCCACCCGGATGGGGCGATCTGGTTTACAGACCCCGGCTACGGAAGCATGGGGAATTACGAAGGCAACAAGGGCGAGCTTTTCATCAAGGAGGCTGTGTATCGCCTCGATGCCAAGGTTTCAAAGTTAGATCTCGTTGCCGACGACCTAATTAAACCGAACGGAATTTGTTTCTCGCACGATTACAAAAAGCTCTACGTCGTGGACACAGGAAGGCCCGGAAGCATCAGAGTGTGGGACGTGTTGGAGGGGAAGAAACTCTCGGCAGGCCGGATCTTTGCTTTGATGAAACTCAAGATCAAAGATACAGAATTGCTAGGCGGCACTGACGGCTTGCGCGCGGACGTGGATGGAAACATCTGGGCGACTGCAGGCTGGGGTGGTGATGGCTTTGATGGTGTACACATCTTCACGCCGGAAGGCGTGCGCATCGGGCAGATCGTATTGCCTGAGACAGCTAGCAACATCTGTTTCGGCGGGCCAAAGCGCAACCGACTTTTCATTACAGCCAGCCAATCGCTTTACGCCGTGTACGTCGGAACCCAGGGCGCGCACATCGCCTGAAAAGACAAAATCACTAACCCTTCAACCAAACCTGAAATGGACAGTGCGCCTCACAGTTCCCGAGACCTGCTTTGTCTTTGACTGGGGTCCAATTTCATCGGTCGTGTGAAACTTATTCCGCATCGCGGGAATCAGCTCAAGAAAAGCAATACCCACATCGGGAAAGTCGAGTAGTCCATCCGTGCCGTCTTTCGGTTTGTAGAGACCGAGAAAAGAATTGTCCGCCTCGGTTGAGATCGAAAACTGCCCTCCGGCAGTCTCGAACACGGCCCATTTCCAATCGCGAAAGTAGCCTTTGAATTCCGGATAGATCCAGCTCTCACCAGGCGTGGAATCGTTATACTTGTTGAACCAAACATCCAGGCGCGTTCCGAGCAGACGGTTTTGCCAAACTCGATATGGTCCCTTTCCAAGCCAGCGAATGCTCTTCATTCCAGATTCCGGAGAATCAAACCGGACACCAGCCACATCCACCAGTCCGTCGAACGAATATTCATAGTCCAGTTGAATAGTCTCATTCGACGCGATTCGCCAGCGCGCATAACGCAGAGCTCCCGCGTAACTGGCATCAACTACAACATCATCACCTTCATCTCGAGCGCTGAGTCCCACCAGCGCGGTTTCCCCCGCGATGTCGTCGTACCTGCGATCGTTACGGCGAAAGGCGAGGAACCTCGGACCATTGGCGAAGGAAATAGCCTGACCGTTGCGTTTGACTTCACTGAGCAGGCCGGTCTGCTTGCGGAATCTCAACTCAACCGTCCCCGTCTTGATCACAATCTCAGCCGGTTCATTGAGCGTTTGTACCTTGCCCACATCTGTCTGTTTCTCTCGAAGAGCCGGAGCGGCAGTTTTACTAACACCCCATGACCAGGTCCACAGTTCTCGACCTGCGGGATCCTTGACCGTAAGATAGAGAACATCGGCCCGTCGCCAAGCTGGAGGCATGTTAAGTTTCAGCTCTCCCGCTCCGTGCGATGGAATATTAGGTCCGCGTAGCGCTGCCGAGGCCATGGCGGCGTGTCCAGTCTTGCCGTCTCCCGGTCTGGGAAAGCGGGCCAATTGCCATTCGAAGCGGCACACATTGAGATTCAGGAAGTCGAAGCGGTTCTCCACTTGAAGCACACCACGAAAATCATCCAACAAACTTTCCGGACCCATAACCTGGACCGGCGACCAGATCTCGCGCACCGTATTGAAGCTGCCTTCCCGCTCACGATGCGGTCCAACGATACCGTCAGGTCCACGATTCCCCGCGCAATCGAGTTTTCCGTTTTGGTCAGTGCGCTTGACGCACTCGTCCACCAGAGCCCACAAGAAACCGCCGCCACCAACCTTGCTCTTGTGAATCACTTCCCAGTAGTCCCACATTCCGGCCCCGATTCCACCGTCGTAAAGACCATGAAGAAACTCGGTGGGCATGTAGATGTCGGGCCCGTGGGCCAATCTTGTGTGGCTATCAAACTTCTCGTAGTGATCAGTGTTGGTGTAACGAAATTTTTCCCAGGGATGTAACACTTCGCGCTTCTGCGGATCCCAACGCGCAAATTCGTCGTCGATCTTCCGGTTCCAACCACCCTCGTTTCCATTGTCCCAGAACAAGATGCTCGGATGGTTTACGTCGCGGCGGACCATCTGGCCGATCAACCTCGCACCGGTTGGTTGGTCGTAAAACTTATGCCAGCCTGCCAACTCATCCAAAACATAAAGGCCAAGTTCATCGCACGCTTCGAGAAAGTGCGCGTCTGGGGGATAGTGAGACATGCGCACCGAGTTCATGTTCATTTCCTTCATGAGCTTCACATCGTCGTAGCTGATCTCGCGACTCAACGTGCGCCCGGTCTCCGGCCAAAACGAGTGGCGGTTTGCCCCTTTCAGCAAGATTCGTTGGCCGTTCAGATAAAAGCCGTCTCCAGGTCTGACTTCGAACGTGCGAAACCCGAACCGTTCGGTAACAGAGTGCAGCGCCTTTGCATTTGCCATCAAAGTAATGCGAACACGATAGAGATTGGGCGTCTCTGCGGTCCAGAGTTTTGGCCCGACGATTCTGGTTTGAAGTTTGACCGTTGCCTGGTTGGGTTGAGTGTCAATACTAAAAGGCAGCCCCACGAGTTTGCCTCTGCCATAAACGATCTGTGCTATCACTTGACCTGCCTGCCCAGGAGTTCCGCCCAGATTCACATCAACAGTGAAGCTTCCATCGGCACGCGCATCAATCGCGGTCCAGTCGATAAAGCTAGCAGGCAAAGCTTCAATGAAAACTGGCCGGAAGATGCCGCCGAAGTTCCAGTAATCACCTAACCGCTCGGCATGATTGATGCTGACATTCGACGACTCCTTGCTGACAGTGATTTCGAGCAGATTAGATTCGCCAAACTTCAGCAGGGACGTGATGTCGTACTTGAAACGATAAAAAGCGCCCTGGTGAATTGGGCCGGCCTTCTTGCCGTTGACCCACACTTCCGTGTCAGTCATCGAACCTTCAAAAACCAGACGCACTACACGGTTCCTCCAACGTTCGGGCGCGGCGAACGTTAGTCGATACTTCCCTTGCTCTTTTGGAAATGGATTAGCCTCACGCTGGCGATCGCCTCCGTATTGATAAGCGCCAAAACCTTCCGTCTCCCAACACGAAGGCACCCGAATCTTCGTCCAGACCCCGCTCTTGCGACCTTCCGTACAATAAAAATCCCACAACACGGCATCGTCTTTGCCGCTGCCGGAAAGATACTGGACCTCGGTTTCATAACTGACTACTTGTGCGTGCGACTCGACATTAGCGACCACGCACGAGACCAGCAGCAGAATCAATCTGATTGTCTTCATAGACCAGCTCCGCATGTTGAAAGGATTTCAGGTCACGATAGCCGCCGTGTGCCCGGATCAGACCAGGCGCGATGGTGTGAGGTGATTTGTTATTCATGGTGAGGCTTTACTCCTACCTTCCGACTAAGAAGCGTAACAGGTGTATTGAGTCGAACGGTTAACCATAATAGTGTATTGAAGTGAAATATGTCTCATACATCCGCAGCGTATCTACAAGGTCAGCCCCAGGGTCGCCGCCGGATAGTTCGAGCAGTCGCGCTTAACTTAATGCTTGCAGAGGCCCGCTGATCTTTATAAAAGCGGAACGTGGCGATTGGGAGAATCAGGAGTAAGGGAGTCAGTAACACGAAGAGAAGATGCTCCCAGAAATCAGTAGCGACAATTCCCGGGCGGTATGCGCCATTTGCCAGCGGAATTCCTAACATTGTTGCGTAATACATTAGAAGCGGGAATGAAAATTGCCGGAAGAGCCCCGAAGCGTTTTCCGAACTCATCTTTTCGCTGACCATGAACAACAACAGCAAGAATCCAAAATAGATGAAGATCCCTTCGAAGCGGTGAACTTGATTTGGACTCAACCAGCTAATTTCCATTGACATCCGCTGCATCTGCAACGCACCGGAAATGCGGACAGCATTAGCAATGAGCGTCACGAGATAGGCAAACAGAGCCGCATACGGGATGAATCCCCAGGCGAGGTTTTGGGATCGATCTCTCCAGAGCTTTCTTAAAGAAAGCATTAAGAATGATGTGATCAGGAAATTGACCCCAGCACAGGAAGCGGCAATTACGAAACTGCGGTCGCTGTTCGTGTAGCCCGCATGGGATTCAAATTTAAACGCTGCACCGTTGAGTAATTCGACTAATACAGTCGTCGGAGCGAGAATCCAGCGCAAGTGGTTGACGCCAGCCGTTGAATAGTACAGTTTGAGTGTTAGAGCGCAAAGCAGCACGACAGCCAACTGCGCGTTGCGGTTCCAGTTAAGTCTTTGGTTCATACAAGGTCATCTCATTCACACCCGGTTTCAACCGGGTGATTAAAACGACTTATTTTTTGAGTAACCGTTTCAACGGCTTACATTCTTTGCGGAAAAACCGAAACCATTGAAACGGTTCGAAGATCAAGCGGCAGCGTTTGTCACCCGGTTGAAACCGGGTATGAATGAGAGCGCCGCCGGCGCCCGCGGAGTAACATGATCAATGCCATCAGTACAGATGCAGTCACCAACCAAATGAGTTCCGGTTCACTTCCGACCTCAGTGCCTTCACCTACCGCCAGATCGCTCACTCCTAATGGAAGCGGCAGTGGTTGATCCACATCCTTAGCTGGCCCTTGCGTATTTCTCACTTCTTCGCGAACCGCAATGAAGGACGTGTACTGAGACAACAAGCTGTATTTCAAACCCAGCGAAGTGATGTCCTTGACCTTGTCGACAGCTAGATTTCTGGAGCCGTAATCGGAAAGTTCAGCAATTCGGGATCGAGCCCACAAGGATCGCAGCGCTCGATTCGCCTCATCCGGCTGGACACCGGCCACATCCAGACGAGTCAAGTGGTCTCCACGACCTGTTTTTCCCTGCAGCTCAAAAATTCCGGTTACCGGACCGCGCCACTTGCCAAAAAGAATCACTGGGCGCTGAGCCAGTAGATCAGGAAGGTGGGCCGGGTGCACATCATATGTATCGAAACCGATGGACCGTATCTGAACGTCGGTTAAGAGCGGATTCTGAATGTATTCTCGGAACTTGGCCGCAACCGCAGGAGCTTCCGACTCCTGGGTCACGATAAAGGGCTCGCCCATTCCGGCCTTCGCTACACCTTCAATGAGATAACGATTTACTGATGAGCCGATACCGAACGAGAACACGTTGCATCGGTCGAGATTCACTCGTATGTAATCGAAGACTCCTTCCTCTCCTGAAATGTAACCATCCGTTATTAGCACGATGCTTCGCGAGACGTTTGCTTTACGGGGAAGGGTCATTGCTTGTTTGATTGCTGGGAGGAGCTCGGTTCCTCCCCTACCGCGTTGTTGCTCGAGCAAACGAACCGCACCAGAGATGTTTTCTTGATTTGCCTGAAGCGACTCTGCAGAAAACACAGTGGAGTCTCCGGCAAACAAGACGACATTGAACAAATCCGATGATCGTAACTTCCCGATCAGATCTTTCAGAAGTTGTTTGGAGGTATTTAGTGGAAAACCGTCCATGGAGCCGGAAACGTCTACCACAAAAATGTACTCTCGAGCGGGTATGTCCTCAGCCGTTACTCGCTGCGGAGGTTGGGCCATGTAAAGAAAGAAGTTTTCGTCTGCGCCCTGGTAAAGAATGAGACCCGAAGCGATTTGATTTCCCGCCAAACGGTAGCGCACTACAAAGTCGCGATTTCCTTGGAATGGATCCGTATCGTCCAGGACCAGCTGAGCGATACTCGGACTCTGCCATTGCGGAAAAATCTGGTGTGAGGCACAGCTCAAGTCCTGGATAGGGACACCGGCTGAGATTCTGGTTGAAATGTGGAGGGCGCTGATGGGTTTATCACCTTGATGAAGATATGGACTCTTGACCCAACGATCCTCTTTTGGCGCAGAAGACTCCGACTGGGAAGAATAGCGAGGCCCGACAACAGTAGGAAACACCACCTCATAGATCCCATCGGTCGGCACCAGCAACTCGGTATATCGCAGCTCAATCTCGATTTGATCGCCCGGCATGATATTGGCGAGACTCATCGAAAACACATTAGGCCTTTGTTGCTCCAGCAGGGATGCACTTTTTCCTTCCTGCTTGGCGGTAACGAATTCCTGCTTTGCCGCCTCTCGTTCTTTGATTTTAGCAACAATAACCTGATCGCCGATTCGCATCCGCATGGCGTAAACGGCGGCACGCGTGGAGGCCGGAAAAACGTAAGATGCATTAATTGGCCGCGAACCTTCATTTCGATATGTTTGCAGTACCTTCACATCTGCGATAACGCCTGAGACGGCTATCTCAACACGTGTATCCTTGAGAGGTAACTGATCTACGTTGGGATCTCCCTGCACAACGAAATACGGTGCGAGAGTTTTATCTTCCTGCGCCTGTGCCTGAGCCTGTGCGTGCGCAGTGCCGGCAAAGGAAACAATTGCTATCACAATCAGAACCAAGCAGACAGTCCGTCCATTCAATTGCATGATCACCTCCGCCTTCATAGGCAATTCGGATCGAAAAGTAGTTTGTCGAGGCCGGGGGCCTCTTCCATACACGCAGATCCTACGAGCCTGTGGAGATTGACATAACGTCAGAGGCCACAGAACTGAACCGTACTGACCACAGTCGGCTCACGGGGTACCCTTGTGCAGAGGTCACCTCTCAACCTTAAATACCTCTCATAAACACCTCTCAGGTCGGGAAGGCGGACCCTGTCCCCGCTCAATCTGCAAAACCACTTAGGCATCAGGTCACCTCTCAAGCTTAGCTCCATCTCTGTCTTCGGCCTCAGAGCGGGGACAGGGTCCGCCTTCCTGACCCGAAGGTGATGCAGATTGAGTGGTCGATCTGCCGCTTGCCGGTTTTGCTCCCGAGCGGGGACAGGATCCGCCTTCCTAACCTCGAGGTGACGCAGGGTGAGTGGTCGATTTGCTGTTTGCTGGTTTTGCCGCCTGAGTGGGGATAGGATCAGGTTGCAACTTTTCCGCTGGGGTCGGTTGCGAGTGCAGTAACACTACCGAAGCGCAAAGCCCCAGAGGCGACTGTGGCAAGCCACATTGACCTCCGAGCCCCACGGGCATAAGAAATGTGACATGAGAGGCTACGTTTCGCGAACGATGTGCGCCGTTCTTGCTTTTGCGATCGGAGTTGCGGCCACGCAGGTTACGATTGCGGTTCGACATCGCTTCCGAAACAATCCGACGATTAGCTCAAACAAAGGGCAGATTCAGTTACTGCCTGCCTCCCCAATGCGGCCAGTACGGCCAGAGCCGCGACCGCTCGACGTTGAGCTCAGCGAGATTTCACTTCCAGCGAGTATGAAGTCAGCTTTGGATCGGAGATTCCCCGGCTGGAGTTATTTACCTGTCGAAGAGGAAGTCCGAAAGTTTCTCAAGGAGTATGTCTCAGAGTATGCCCGTCCCGACATTATCAAAGGTGATTTTGATGGCAAATGTCGAAATGCCAACGGCCCGCCTTGTAGTGTTCCTGACTAAAGCAGCAGGCTTCCAGATAAAGGTGTTAGATCCTGAGGGCTCGTATCTCGGCTTGATGAGGCGCGGTGATTGGGACTACAGCTATGACACCAGTGAGTATTTCAGCTACCAGAACGATGCGATCTTCGCCGGCATTTTTGAGAAAGGTGGCACGTCATACGTTTACGAAAAAGGGAGATTTAAGTCTATTATCACCAGCGACTAACCATGTCCATCCTGATTGCCGAAGACAATGTGGCCCAGCGCGCTTACCTCCACGAGATTCTGGAGCGTGAGTTTCAGACACACACGCCTGTGCTGGAAGCCGGCGATGGCGAGGAGACCGTCAAGCTGGCGCTCGAACACAGGCCTGCCGTTTGTATTCTGGATATTCAGATGCCGAAGCTCTCGGGCGTTAAGGCGGCGCGGGCCATCTGGCGCGACTTCCCCGCGGCACGCATCATCTTCTGGACTCAGTTTCCGCACGAGATTTACATCAACGAAATTCGGAAGATCGTAAAGTCTGTAGATCCTCCCCCAGCCTACGGTTTCATCCATAAGAACAATCCGGAGATGCGCTTTCTGCGTTTCGTCGCCGCCGTGCTGGAGGATGGCGCCGATATGATCGATCCGGCGTTCAAGGACTCTTTCAAGCGGCCTTTGCTGACAGAGTTTGAAGCCGAGGCCCTTTACTACCTTGCGCTGGGTCTTTCCAACTGGGCCATCGCGCGCAAGTGCAGTCTCAGCTTGCGCGGTGTTGAGAGCCGCCTGGCGACGCTCTATGAAAAGCTTTTCGTCTCAATGGCGGAAGGCACGGAGCACGAAGTCTATGACAAGCTCGCTTACAACGTACGCACGCGCGCCTTCTTCGAAGCACTTCGACGTGGGTTGCTGAATAACGACGAGCTGGAGAAGGCGTCGCAGGAGTTGGAGACCTGGCTCGAGCGTGATAGCAATAAGTTCCTCGATGAACAGAAGCGAGAGGCCGGGAATTCAAAGCCGGCGAAACGTTAGTACCCACAACCAGCCCCGTAGGGATGGAATGCTTATAGATATATGCGATCCACCAAAATACACGAACCAACACGGAGGCCTGTTGGTGTTATTTGGTGTGATTTCGTAGATCGTGTTCTTTCTCTCAGCTATGCGCCGAGAACCAAGTCTCGGCCTCTTTACGGAGCTTTCTGGGTTTTGTTATCTGCATTTTGTATTCTCCTGCTCCTGCCGCCTGTCCCTGCGTCCTCGCAATCCGACAATAACCAACCAACGGCTTCGCCAAGCCCATCGCCGACACCTTCGCCGTCTCCTTCCCCGTCACCCACACCTGTCACAGGTTTGCATCAGTGGGGCGCTGTGACCTTATTCCATGGCTTGCCGTCCGACCGCGTTCTCGCGGTTGCGCAGGGACCAGACGGCGCAATGTGGTTTGGCACTGACGCAGGTTTGGCGAAACTCGAGGGCCGCAGAACCCAGGCCATCAGCCATCCCAATCTTCCGTCCGGTCGTGTGCTGGCTTTGAAAACCGACGAGGCGGGTGTGCTCTGGATCGGCACGGAATCCGGAGCGGTGCGCATGCTGGATGGCAACTTTGATGTGTTACGGGAAACGGCGGGCAAGGTAATAACCGCGATCATCGCACCCGAACGCAATCGCGTGCTGATGGCCGCCGAGCAGGGGATGATCTTCGAGTGTCGCAAAAAGGAAGATGGCGCACTCGATGTTCGCCAATTGTTGGAGCACCCAGTCGAAAGCGCCGATCGCGAGCGTCCCGGACCTCTACCGCTCACGAGTCTTAACATAGTAGACGGCAAACTTCTGGTCGGGTCGCTTAGCCGCGGCCTGCTCACGATTGAGAATGGGACAGCAACTGAGTCGCCGCTGCGGCCACCTGCCACCTTTGTTCGCGCGCTGGAGACAGATGCGAATGGCAAGTTGTGGTTGGGAGCACGCGCCAGAAAAGAAGAGGGCGGATTGTACCAGGGCACCGCGCCTCATAACCTTCTAAGAGTTGACGCTCCCACGGGGACGATCACTGCTATCCGTGGAGGAAATGGAGAGGTTTGGGTGGGAACGGATGGACATGGCGTATTCCGATTCTCCGGTTCCGGGAAAGCTCAGCGTTTCACTTTCGAAGGCACGGCCGGAGGCCTGCGTTCGGATCACGTCTATTCGATCTTCGTCGACCGCGAGGGCGTCGTCTGGTTTGGCACAGATAGAGGCGTGTGCCGCTTCGACCCGCAGGCGCCGCGAGTTGAGAGTATCGGGGGCAGTGCCGAAAGCAACTTCGTGCGCACGTTGTATCAAACCTCGGACGGTAAGGTGCTAGCTGGCACAAACCGTGGTCTCTTCGTTTACGACAAGGCTGCGCAGAAGTGGCTCACAGTCACTGAACTTGCTCGCAACATTATTTATTCAATAGCCGAAGACAAGAATGGAAGGTTGCTGGTGGGTTCGGCCAGTGGTTTTTTTGCAGGAGCAAAGCCAGAGCCGGGAACGACAACCGAGTCGCAGAGTTTTGCACGTTTCGAGGCAAGTGCGGGCAGTGCCGATGCCGTGGGCAGCATCCGCGCGATCACTCGATTTCGCGATGCTATCTATATTGCCAGCTATAAGCGTGGCCTTGAACGGTTTGAAGATCCACGCGTTCGCATCGTGTGGCCCAGGGACGGTGACGGCTCACGCGAAGTGATTAGTCTGTTTGCCGACGGAGATGCAAGACTGTTGATCGGAACAACAAACGATGGCGTTTTCAGTTTCGATGGTCAAGAGTCACAACGGGCGCCCGCGTTTGCGAAACTCAGAGGCAGCACAGTCCGTTCAATTGCGCGCACAAACGATGGCACTGTTTGGTTTGCCACGAATCGAGGGGTCTATTTATGCCGTCCCGGCAATGATTGTGTGGCTGTCGCGCCTAACCTTGATGCGCGAAGCCTGGTAGCCGTTAGGGACTCCAACTCGAACGGCATCTGGTGTGCAACCACGGGAGGAGGCCTGGTCCAGATCGTGATCGATGATCAATTTGGACCCGTCGTGGCGCATCTGGATACCGAACAGGGACTTCCTTCGCAAAATGTCTTTGCCGTTCTGCCGCAACAAGACTCCGACCACAACAACATCCTGCTGATTGGAACCAGCCGTGGTATTGCGCATTACGCGCCCGGGCAAATCGCGCCCATGCTTTATGCCACGCGAATTATCAGCAAACGCGTCCATAACCCTGCCGAGCTCATTAGTGGTCTGAATCTCGAATACCCCCAGAACAGTTTGCTTTTTGAGGTCGCTGCAAACAGCAGCCGTACCTTCCCTGAGCAGTTTCAGTACGCCTTCACGCTCACGGACAAGAAAGGCAACGTCGTTAAGCAGAAGGTCTCGCGTGAGTCGCAGTTTGCCATAGAAGGATTGCAGCCCGGAAAATACAAAGTCCTGGCGCGTGCTTTCACAAAGGACCTGGTCTCGTCCGGCCCGCTATCATTTGAGTTGAATGTTGCTGCCGCTCCCTTTCCCTGGACTTCCACAGCCCTGGCAGTGCTTTTGACCATGGCCTTGTTGGCCCTGCTATGGGCCATTTTGGAGCGCAAACGGATTGTGAGAACCAGTGCGGCGCTGATAGCGGCTAATCAGGACCTCGCGAATGCCCGGCTTAACCTTGCCAACGAGGCCGAACGCGAACGGCGCCGAATAGCACGCGACCTTCACGATCAAACGCTTGGCGATCTGAGGCACTTGCTCTTGCTGGCGGATCAGTTTTCAGACGGCCGTGAGGTGGGAAAGAAGCCTGACGCCGCTCTGCTGCGCGGAGAGATTGAGTCGATCTCTCAGGAGGTAAGGCGAATCTGCGAAGACCTCAGCCCGTCTGTACTGCAGAACGTGGGTTTCGCGGCGGCGTTGGAGTTTGCGCTGTCACATGCGGTCGGGCACGCGCCACGCGAAAGGCAATTCGAGTATGAATTTGTGTGCGATGAAGCACTCGAAGAGAGCGCCGGGCTTGCGCCGAATGTGCAGATGCAGATCTATCGAATCACTCAAGAAGCCGTTAACAACATTTGCCGTCATGCGAATGCGACAAAAGTTAAGATGGTACTCGGAGTTTCGCCCGCAGGTGATTTCAATTTGATCATCGAAGACAATGGTGGCGACTTCGATCAATCCATGGGAAGCAATCATGAAGGTCGTGGTCTGGCGAACATGCGTGCGCGCGCAAGCCTGATCGATGCCGAGATCGTCTGGAGCCAACGCGAAGGCGGCGGGACGGTATTCAAGTTGACAAAGCCAACAGCAGAGGTTGAGACAAGGCATGTTTAGCTTGTTAGGACTCAGAAATTTCAAGGTGGGCCAGAAGGGGAAGATGATCCGAGGCGATCGCCACTTCTGCAGGCTGGCTAACCACTTCACAGTATTTGAGTCGGTTGGCAAACACCTTGGGCACAAAAACGTAATCAAGTCGCACGTGCGGTTCCCAGGTAGGAAACGTGTAGCCTTTGACGTCCGGATGCAGGAAACGGTAACCATCCAGGTAGTTTGCGTCCAGCATCACCTGAATCGTCTCGCGTTGGATGTCGCGGCCGCTCATCCAAACCAACGCCCTCAGCCATGCCGGCATAGGACGTACATTCAGAATTTCGCCCGGCGCTAGCGTATTAAAGTCGCCAACCAGAACATGAAATCCTTCCTGGTGACGTTTGATCCCTTGCAGCAGCGCACGGATTTCCCTCGCCCTGCGTCGTTCACTCCACTTTGAAAACATAGCGCTGAGATGGAGGCCGAAGATACGCGTTTCGCTGTCCTCGAGCACGATTTCCAGAAAAGAATGTTTGGCCCCGGCCGGGTAATGCCACTCGTGGTAAGCAATCGGGACGCGGCTCAGATAGGCGATTGAATGGGCGCGCTGCGCCGCCCGGAACGGAAACTTCGTTGCTTCGGCTAGTCTTTCGATTACTCTGGTATCAGTAGCCTCCTGGAAAACCACCAGGTCGGGCGACACATCCCCTATAACTTTTGCCAGTTGAACCTCGCGACCGCTGCCCCCAAAGCGGATGTTGTAACTAAGCAGCTTGAGAATCACGTCTCTTTCTCTGCTTCGATCAGCGTAAAGAATCGCTCGTCAAACAATACATCACGTGCATAGAGAACCAGATTTGCTGTGGCCTGGAAATTAACGGCGCGACCTACGAGCCTCTGCAAGTCCTTACGAAGTTTATTGAGACCTATCGCAATCCCCGGATCTTCATCGCAAAGCGGCTTCGTGTGTAGACCAGGGATATAGAACGCATCCTTGTCCCAGTATTCCATAACCTTCTTGCCGACCAGCGTAACATCGAGGTCGCTGGTTCCCTTTCCCTCCGCGTCAAAGGGTCGTCCATCTTGCCAACGCTTATTGGTGACTACGCTGCCGCGTAGCGCGACACCGGTTCCTTCGGGTAGATCCGCCTGGAGCCGCTTGCGGAACGCCATAAAGAGTAATTCATCTCCGCCGAATCCGAGTAACAGAACGCGCGCGCGAATTTCCTGCTCGGTCATCTCTTTCACATCTTTGGTCATACTGAATCACTCCGTGGCCGATAAAACGCCGCCAATGATAACTTACTCGCGTGCAAGATGGACAAAAGATAGATAGCAAATCACTACTGTTAAGGTAGTTGCACTTCTGGAAAGTTTCGCCTAGCCTCTTCGGGTAACGGACTGATTAGTAACAAAAGATTAGATGATGAATAAAGCAATGAAACTTCAAAGAATGATTGCTTCAGCCAGCGTGCTGATCATAATCGCGACCTGTTCAGGGCTCGGCATCAGCGCGGGCAATGCGGCACGTCGACCCATTAACCCTAACGCTGGACAGTCTTCTGCACCCGCTGCGGGCGAGTTGCGCTATAAGGCGCCCGAAGGCTGGCTGATCGAACATCCGGCTTCAAAAATGCGCGTGGCCCAATACAAGTTGCCAAAAGCCGCAGGTGACTCTGAAGACGCATCCCTCGTGCTCTACTACTTCGGGCCCAGTCAGGGTGGCTCGGTCCAGGACAACATCGACCGCTGGCTCGGCCAAATCGAGCAACCTGATGGAAGTTCGTCGCGCGAAAAGGCCAAAACCGAAACGTTAACTGTGAACGGTTTGAAAGTGACCATGATTGATGTAGCCGGCACTTACACTGCAGAGATGTCGCCGGGCAGCGGCACACACTACAACAAACCTGACTATCGCCTGCGCGCAGCCGTAGTTGAAACTTCAAACGGTAACTACTTTGTCAAGCTGGTTGGTCCACAGAAAACGGTGCGTCGCTGGGACCAGGCATTTATCGATTACGTCAAATCATTTGAATTTAAATCGTCGGAAAAAAGGATGGACACATTATGACCAGCAATGCGCAACGGGCTTTGCCGATCCGCAAACAAGTAACGGAGCAAGAATGGCAAGCGCGCGTCGATCTAGCCGCCGCTTATCGGCTAGTAGCTCATTACGGCTGGGACGACTTGATATTTACGCATATATCCGCCCGCGTGCCTGGGCCAGAACACCACTTTCTAATCAATCCATACGGAATGATGTTTGACGAGATCACTGCGTCGAGCCTGGTGAAGGTGGATCTCGCTGGCAAGATCGTGAGTAAGTCGCGTAACATAATCAATCCGGCAGGTTTTACGATTCATAGCGCCGTGCACGCGGCGCGCGCGGACGCTCTCTGCGTGATGCACCTGCATACTGACTATGGCATCGCTGTTTCTGCGCAAAAGAATGGGCTGCTGCCTATTTCGCAACAGTCGCTTTTCCCCCTCGCTTCCCTTGCTTATCACGACTACGAAGGTTTGGCGCTAAATGAAGAAGAAAAGCCGCGACTGATTGCGGATCTGGGAAACAAGAGTCACATGATTCTTAGAAATCACGGTTTGCTGACCGTTGGACAAAGTCCGGCGGAAGCATTTCTGTCGATGTATATCCTGGAGCGGGCCTGCAGGATTCAAATTCTCGCTCAATCCAGCGGAACGGAACTCATCTCCGTCGCCGGGCCAATCATCGAAGGCGTGGCAGCTCAGCATAGCGCTGTAACTGTGGGACTAGGAGCGCAACTGACCTGGCCCGGATTGTTGCGCAAACTTGACCGCATCGATCGCTCGTATCGCGAGTAGCGGTCAGGGATTTTGCCTGCGCGAAGTTGGGCAATGCAGCTTGCAGGTTTCCAGCCTGGTCTCGTCAACTCCAACCCGAATGCTAAGTTTTCATAGCTGACGCTGACGCCATCTTCTCAGCCTTCGTCCGGATAAAGGCATGATTCACCGCCGGCAGTGGATTGAAGTGGGCCGCTTTCGTGCAGAACTCCTTTGCCATGGCCGCGTCCGCTTTGCCCTCATATGCCAAACACAAACGATAAAGATTGTAAGTGTTTTGCTGATTGGCCTGTTTCAGCTCCGCAATGGCCTTGTCGTAGTCCTTTTCCGCGAGGGCAATCATGCCGGACAGTTCATGACTCTGTCTTACTTGCGCAGGATTCTTGGATGTCTCGGCCCCTTTGCGGAATGCTTCCGCTTCCGCCTTTGCTGTGGTGAAGTCTTTCTTTCCGAGAGCCACAGCGGCAAGGTTGTAGTGGTCTTGGAGTTTCGCATTGTCCTTGATTTCCTGTGAAAGAGAAGAAGTTTCCGTCATCTTCAGAGCACGTTCAAAAGAGTCTTTGGCTTCGTCATACTTACCCGTTTCCAAGAGGATGTTCCCTTTCAGTTGCAGGTCGCCAGCCATTGCCGGAACATCACTGGTCTTCTCTCCCAACGCGTATTGCTTGTCCACTTCTTCAAGTGCCTTGTCCATCTGACCGCGATCTATCGCCAGGACTGTCATGCCGAAGAGAGCTGTCCGTCGTTCGCCGTCATTCCGGGCCTTTTCACTGATCTTCTGCAACTCTGCCGCGGAGTCGTCCGGCTTACCCAGGTACATCAAGTCTGCTGCACTCCCGAGATGTGACGCGATGAAGTTTGGATCGATCGAAAGTGCCTTACGATACTGCGTGATCGATTCGTCGAATCTGCCCATCTTCAGAAGCAATTCGGCATAGGAGTCGTATGGATTAGGATCGTTGGGAATGAGTTCGATGTATTTCTTGAAAGCCTGCTCAGCATTGTCGTAGTCACCGGCTTGCCGGTAGGCGTAGCCGAGGATGTTGTAGGCTGTGGAATACTTCGGTTCCAGTTGAGTAGCTTTCTTGTAGTGCTCGATTGCCTGTGGATAGTCTTGTTGACCAAAGTAGTATCCACCCAGATTGAAGTGCGCCCGTTCATCATTAGGGTAGGCAGCAATCAACTTGTCGAGGGTCTCTTTCTGCTTGGCGACGTTCCCATTCGCCCCCGCCTCGGTGCTAAGGATCAGCAGTCGCTCTCCCTCAGATGCCTTGTCTGCGAGGCTCACAGCCTTTTTCAAGTGGTCGAAAAACTCCTTTCCGGTCGGGCTAACGTTGGCACGGTTCATTTCGGCCAGCGCGAAGTTTGGATCGAGGGAAATTGCTTTATCAAAGTGTTGAATGGAGTCTTGAATAAGAAGCCGCTCGGCGAGGTCACGTCCTTGTATTAGCTCCTTCTTCGCCTCCTCCGAAGCGGTGGTGATAGGAATTTTCCCATTGTTTACCGAGGCAGTTACCAGCCCCTTTCCTTCGTCGACTGTTGCGCATCCGCTTAACGCTGCAAGACCGAGAGCAACGGCGATTGCCAAAAAGGAAGCTATCGAAGCATTGCGATGCATAAACTTTCCTCCTTCGAACATTTGTCGTGTCTGGTGATTCGTAAAGCGTCGGGCCTTCACGATCTGGGAGACCGGGTAGATTGAAACGAGAGACTCTAAGTACAAATGCGTGGTTGAATGAATCTTAAAGCGCGGGGAGAATACTGAAGACGCAATGCTACGTCAAGCACTTGTTGGCGAGTCGATCAGTCGATCTCGTCCATCATTTTGTCCGATGTTTTGGAAGAAAGTTTTGCGGCCTGATCTGAAGTCGTAGGTGGTCCAATTCATCCCGCTCCTGGGCCGCTTGGTCACAAAATTCTTCTCCTGATTCGGGTTTTTGCAATAAAGGGACGCGACCTGTGCACGGCGAGTCCGAAATCTTCTATTCCCGAAATCTTCTATTATCGTTCGAGGATGAGCTTGAAATCCTGGACTTATGCAAACAAGCAACGAAGTGCCAGCCCGAAACGGGTCGTAGTAGGTTTCGCGCTCGACCACGCCAGCAGTATGCCTCAATGATCACCCACACCTTCAACTACCGGAGTTAAGACAATGAAAATCTATGCCGCGTTTGCTCTCCCGACCCTGGATCATTTTCAGCGTAGCGTTGCCTACCCAAAACCGACGACCTTCAACAGGTACTTCGGCTTAATAGGCATATTTGTTTGTTTGCTTTTCTTTTCGTCGTCAACTTTGGCCCAGGCGCCGGCAGTTACTAATGTGACAACGTTGAAACTGAAATCAGAAGTGCTCGGAGAAGAGAGAACAATTCTGGTGCGGACACCACCTGGATATGAAACAAACAAAGTCCACTATCCTGTGCTTTACATGACGGACGGCGATGCCCACATTGGCCATACCGGCAGTACGATTGAGTTCCTGGCAAGAAACGGTCGCATGTCAGAACTAATCGTGGTCGGGATCACTAATACGGACCGCACTCGCGACCTGAGTCCTACTCACGTCAAGACTGTCAATCCAGGTGGGGCACTGCAGTTTCCCACTAGCGGCGGGGGTGACAGGTTTCTCAAGTTTATTGAGACGGAACTAATCCCTGACATTGAGAAGCGTTACCGCGTGTCGCCTTATCGCGTGCTGGCCGGCCATTCTCTGGGGGGTCTGTTTGTAATTCATGCAATGGTCTCGCGGCCTGAGTTGTTCAAAGCTTACATCGCCGTGAGTCCGGCACTGCAGTGGGACAATCAAGTTACCGTGAAACGCGCCGAAGACTTTTTCAAAGCGCAAAAGGAATTGACTGCCACGCTTTACATCTCCCTGGGTCTCGAACCGGGACCAATTGGCGATGCCTTCCACCAGTTCAAACAAGCGCTCACCAGAAACCCGCCAAAAGGTCTGGAATGGGAAGCGCAACAGATGGAGGATGAGGATCACGGGTCGGTTGTGTTGCGCAGTCATTATTTTGGCCTACGTAAAGTTTATGACGGCTGGCAAATGCCTAGAGACCCGGATACCGGAGCTATTGCCGGCGGCCTGAAGAGCGTTGAGGAGCACTACGCGAAACTTTCGAAGAAGTTTGGCTTCACGATTCCCGTTCCTGAGCAATTAATGAACCAGGTGGGCTATCAGCTATTGTTTGCTGAAAAGCCTGACGAAGCAATCGTGGCTTTTAAGAGCAACGTGGAACGTTACCCCGATTCTGCGAATGTCTATGACAGTCTGGCAGAGGCCTACGAGCGAGGCGGACGGCTTGATTTGGCAGCGCCACTTTACGAAAGAGCCAGGAATGTGGGTCAAAAAAACCAGGATCCGAACTTAGCCGTGTACACGACAAACTTTCAGAGAGTCACCGAGAAGCTAAAACAAACCGAGGCGGAAAAGAAGGGGCAGGAAAAGTAAAATCAGTGCTTAGTGTTGGTACTGAGTGATGAGTACTGAGGTTGAGTGCTGAGTGCTGAGTTTTTGGGACTGTCTGCTATCTACTGGTAACTGCTCACTGTTCTCTGTTTCGGTTCACGGTTTGCGGTTGACGGTTTCCGGGATTACCTTTCCGTTTAGGCTTCGCTTCGTTCCTATCGGTGAGAAGTGGTAACGGATTGATTGCTCCTGCCGATGTATAAACACCAAAATGAAGATGAGGCGGTGTCCCCTGTGCATTTCCTGTTGTACCGACGTAGCCGAGCATTGTTCGCGTCGTCACACGGTCGCCTTCAACCAGTTCAGGTGCATAAGAATCCAGATGGGCGTAATAATAAACCCGACCGCCATCGCCTATGACGGAAACTGTTTGACCTCCAAGTGGGTTCTCCCTAACCGAGTAAACATACCCTTCGGTCGCTGAATAGATCGGCGTGCCACGTGGCGCGAAAATGTCTTGTCCCTCATGCAGCCGATCCCTGCCGCGGAGCGCGTGCCAGGTATTGGCCACCTGCTTCTTCGACACATTTTCAAGCGGCATGGCAATGTGGTCGGGAGCATCCTTGGTGAACAACTGCGCTACTCTGACGTAAAGGAGAAGCTTACCGGCCATAGCTTTTGGGCCGCCGAAGACTGCCAGTATTAGCAGCATCAACAAACTCAAACTGAGTATCTGGTAAAGCCTTCTCATACTGACTCTTGGATGCGACTGAAGATCCTCACGTTGTGCTCCCATACTGTTTCCCACTGATTGCAGTACCCTGATGGTACTAACGAGATTTGTTCTGAGGCGGTTCGGCCAGGCTTACCAGAACCGTGAACTTCCATTTCCAAAATTGGTTGGGCGCAAGCTGGGTTCTTGGTTCATAGGAGTGTTCACGGTTCACGGTTCGGTTCACCGTTCACGCCAACCAGCGTAATATAGCCGCATGAAGACATACTTTGTTATGGTGTTGTTTGTCAGTGATTAGTGTCTCTAGACTTAACCTAACAAATAGCAACAATCTAATGAGCAGGTCTGTACTCGCCCTTTGTTTGGTGCTGACGTGCCTTCTCATGGTCGCGGTAGTTTTCCATCGCACGGCCGCGCAATCAAAAGCTACGGAGAAAGCGCGATGCACTGGTACAAAGGAAACACGCACACGCACACCCTAAATAGCGACGGCGACTCCACTCCGGATGAGGTGGTTCGCTGGTACCGCACACAAGGCTATAACTTTCTCGTGCTGACGGATCATAACTACCTGACTAACGTGGATGGCCTCAATGCACTTCATGGCGCCGACGAGCAATTTATCGTGATCAAGGGCGAAGAGGTATCTGACTGGTTTGGTGACAAACCCATTCATGTGAACGGTCTCAACATCGCGCAGAAGGTCGACCCTCAAGGCGGGAAGAGTGTCGTAGAGACCTTGCAGCGGAATGTTGATGCGGTGCGGGGCGCCTCGGGTGTGCCACACATTAACCATCCAAATTATGAATGGGCAATCACGGCGGACGATCTGAAGCAGGTTCAAAATTATAAGCTCTTCGAAATCTATAATGGTCATCACCTGGTGAATAATCAGGGCGGTGGCGGCATGCCGGGTCTGGAAGAGGTCTGGGACATCATTCTCTCGAGCGGCAAGTTGCTCTACGGAATCGCAGTCGACGATGCGCACAACTTCAAGGAGCCATGGAACAGAAACAGCGCGCGGCCGGGGCAAGGGTGGGTAACGGTTCGAGCCGATCGCCTGACAACATCGGCAATATTGGAAGGCCTCGAACGCGGAGATTTTTACGCGTCGACAGGAGTAGAACTGGCAGACTACCAGACGAATGAAAAGGAGATGATAGTCACCATTAAGCAAGAACGATCAAGCAGGTATCGCGTATTATTCATCGGCGCGGGTGGACGCGTGCTCAAGGAAGCAATCACAAGTCCAGCTACCTATCAGTTTCGTGGCGACGAAACTTATGTGCGTGCCAAGATTCTTGACTCGAATGGGAAACTGGCCTGGACTCAGCCAGTCTGGTTCAAGCGTTAGTCACACCTATTGGGAAACCACAGTGGGGATGCCCGATTCTGAATGATGGTTAGCGGCTGTCCATCCACAAGAACTGTTAGACTCTTGTGCTGGCGATTGCTGAACGAAGGAATGAGTCATGAATCTAAGAAATTCAGTGACGGGCATTTTTCTTATCCCTCTTGCTTGCATATTGTTGGTGCAAGCCACTCCAATCATTCAATCGCCATCTTCTGCTCAGCCACTCGGAAAGGTGAAAGGGGTTGTTGTTGATTTGAGGGATGCGCGTGTCGCACAATACGGTTTACCAGATCGTACGTTCTAGTAGTGCTGCCCTCTCGGTTCAATACTCTCATTAGCACCGTGGCTTTAGCCCGGTGGAACTTATGCTCAAAGCGGGAAACCGTTTAAACGGTTTCCCCGCTTCATCTATAGCGACACGTCACTGGGCTAATCAGTACTCAGCTTACTCGTAACGTAAGGCTTCGATAGGATCTAGCCCAGCGGCCTTGCGAGCCGGATAGTAGCCGAAGAATATTCCCACCGCCGCCGAGAAGATCACTGATCCTATGATCGCCAGGCTGGAAATTAGCGTTGGCCAGCCAAGAAGTTTCGGTATCGATACCGAAACTATGATTCCCAACACAATGCCAATAAAGCCGCCCGTTAAACTAAGCACAATAGATTCAATCAGAAACTGACTACGCACGGCGGAAGACCGTGCGCCTATGGCCATACGGATGCCAATCTCGCGCGTTCGCTCCGTGACCGACACGAGCATGATATTCATGATTCCAATGCCGCCCACAAGCAGCGAAACGCTGGCGATGCAGGCCAACAAAATAGTCATCGTGTTATTGGTCTCGTTTGCAGCTTCGGCAATATCCGTCATATTACGAACTGTAAAATCGTTGGGTTCATTCGCAGTAAGTTTGTGACGTTGGCGTAGGAGGTCCGTGATCTGCTCTTGTGCCGTATAGGTTGCATCCTGTGAGATTGCTGAAACATAGGCCACCTGCAAGCGAGGGCTTCCCAGGATTTTTTTCTGAACGGTAGTGTATGGCGCGAAGGCAACATCATCCTGATCGCGGCCTTGCTGGTCCTGACCCTTACGCGCCATCACGCCTACAACTTTAAATGGCAGGTTCGTTACGCGCAGCGTCTGACCAACAGCGTCTGTCCCGGGGAAAAGGTTCTCGGCAATGGTTTGCCCAATTACGATCATGCGCCCGGCGGTGCGCACGTCCGCATCAGTAAAGAAACTGCCATTCTGGACCACCCACTTGCGCACCTCGGGATATTGTTCGCTCACGCCCTGGATGGATGTATTCCAATTCATATTGCCCGAAACCAGTTGTGACCTCGAGTTCACCGCAGGGGTCAGCATTGCAACGCTTGGCACTTCGCGGCGGATTGCCTCTAGATCTTCGACTGTCAGAGTGTTTGTCCCACTATCTCCCGTACCACTGCGCACGCCGCCCACATTCTGCGCTCCGGCACTGACGAAGAGCAGGTTTGTACCGATACTTTCGATCTGAGCCTGAACGGAAGCCTGAGCTCCCTGCCCGATGCTAACCATCGCAATCACGGCGGAAACGCCGATGATGATGCCGAGCATAGTCAGACTGGCGCGCATCTTGTTGCGCACCAGAGCTCGAAACGCTACGCGAATGATCATTATTAAGTTCATATCTCTGTGTCCTGTTAGTCCTCTTAGTCCTCGTCATCTTCATCATCAAGCACCGGAGGCAAGTTCCTCAACTCTTCGGCGGCATCGCGTTGCTCTTCAATTTGATAATCCTTCTTGATTTTGCCGTCCTTGAAAACAACGACGCGCTGCGCGTACTGAGCAATGTCAGGTTCGTGCGTTACGAGAACGAGAGTGATACCGCGTTCGCGATTCAATCGTTGGAAAACCTCCATGACCTCAACCGAGGTGCGCGAGTCGAGATTACCGGTTGGCTCATCGGCAAGAATCAGCGCGGGCTTATTAACCAGCGCCCGTGCAACCGCAACGCGCTGCTGCTGTCCGCCTGATAATTGATTAGGATGGCTCTGTTCGCGATCGGCCAAACCCACGGCTGCAAGCGCTTCCCTGGCGCGCCTGTCGCGCTCATTCGTTTGAACGCCCGCATAGAGCATCGGCAACTCAACATTCTCCAGGGCGGAAGTTCGCGAAAGGAGATTGAAGCCCTGAAATACGAAGCCAATTTTTTGACAGCGTATGTCGGCGCGCTGATCTTTGGACATTTCGGAGACATCTTCACCGTCAAGAATATAGGAACCGCGCGTAGGACGATCCAGGCAACCAATAATGTTCATTGTTGTGGATTTGCCGGAGCCTGAAGCACCCATGATGGCCACAAATTCACCTTCCCGGATCATTAGAGATACTCCGCGCAGAGCGTGAACATTGACGTCGCCCATGGTGTAAGTCTTGTGGACATGGTCCAACTGAATGACCGGACGAGCCTCCGGCTGCTGCGCAAGTACTGCAGCATTAAGATGTAGATCTCTTGGCTCAACTACCAACGATGCTGACATGGTTTTCGTTCTTCCTCTTATTGTCGACTGCTGTCCCACAACAGCCGCCGGCAGTAACGCTCGCATCGGTCTCACCGATAACCGCTCGCTACCATTGGGGGTTGTTCATTATCTTCTGCCGCCACCTGGGGAGCGCTGTGCTCCACCGAAGCCCGGGGCCGGCGTCTGACTGCTTTGAGCCTTGTTCGCACTTGTTAACGTCTGGCCAGTGATAACCAGCTCACCCTCCTGCAAGTTGCCTTCGACAACTTCAGTCGCTGCGCCATCGCTAAGCCCAACCTTGATCCGCCGAGACTGTGGTTTGCCATCCTCTCCAAGCACCCAGACTATACGAGTCTGACCTGCCAACACCGGAGCACTGGCCGGTGCGAAGCGGCGTTCGCCTCCATTGCCCTGTTGCCCGTTTTGTACCGAGGGATTGGCTCCCGCATCGTTGCGTCAGATTGGCTGTCATGCCCGGCTTGAGTTTTTGTTCAGGATTGCTGACGTCGATCACCACGTTGTAGGTAACAACATTCTGCACGTTTTGCGGATTGAGCCGCATCTGTTGAATCTTGCCGTCAAACTCGGCGCCGGGAAACGCATCGACCGTAAACTTTACTGACTTCGCCTGCTCGACCAAGCCAATGTCCGCCTGGTCGATATTGGCTATCACCTGCATCTGCGTCAGATCGTTCGCAATTGTGAATAGAGTCGGGGCGGACAAGCTTGCTGCTACGGTTTGGCCCACGTTTACGTCACGCGACACCACTATGCCATCGATTGGAGACGTGATGGTTGTGTGAGCAAGGTTAACAGTAGCCAGGCGAAGTGCTGCTTCGGCCTGCTGCACTTGAGCCTGTGCCGATTGCACTTGTGCTTGCGACTGCTGAACTTGCGCCTGCGAAGCTTGTACCTGCGCCTGAGATTGGGCGATGCCCGCCCCTGCTGCCGATTGCTGACTGAAAACTGACTGGTTCAATTGTGCGACTGCCTGGTTATACCTGGCTTCGGCGGTTCTATAAGCAGTGTTTGCTATGTCGTAGTCACGCTGCGAAATTACGCCGGCCTTCATCAATGATTCCTGCTGCTTTAGAAGACTGAGAGCATCGTCCTGCTGGGCTTTCAGTACAGCGAGGTTTGCTTCCGAACTGGAAACACCTGCCTGCTGGTTTTGCACCGTTGATTTCGCGGCGAGCGCCCGTGCCTGCGCATCGCTTACGCCGGCTCTTGAATTGGCAACTGCGGCGCGTGCCTGCACCAACCCTGCGCGCGCCTGTTCAAGGTTTGCGTTTGCCTGTTGAACCTGCGCTTGAGCGATTGACGGATCGAGTTGGGCGACGATCTGTCCCTTTTTCACCACCGAGTTGAAATCGACCAGCAAAGCGGAGATAGTTCCAGAAGCCTGACTACCAACTTGAACTGTCGTAACTGCCTGGAGTGTTCCTGTTGCAGTGACTGTATTGCGCAGGTTCCCTCTTTCTACCTTTGCAGTCATGTATTGAGCAGCCGCTTCCTGGTTCCCCCAGAAATAAATCCCAGCAAGTAGCAGAATCGCTAAGGCGCCGCCACCCAACATGAGCTGCTTCTTTCTGGCAAAAAGCCTTGACCAGTTGGACTTCAACCAGGTGCTGGTTTTTCCTGTGCTCATGCCATCCACGAGCACGCGATCTTTAAGAGTTTGAGTCGACATGTTCACACCTTATCAATGGTTCAATTTCAATAATGTTTCAATTCGCCAATTAGTTAGACACATCTGCTCATGTTTCGGTTACACGAGATCAGGAAGTGCGCTTTTACTCCGGAAACCCGGTCTTTTGGAGTGCTCCAAGGATCTGATCTTGAAGGGCTTGCCTCAAAAGTCACAAGCTATTGCAGCTTCGGCTTTGCCGCCGGATGTGGCGCGGGCTCTGCCCCGCCGTGAGTTGCGTTTGAGTCTTGGGCTCCGCCCCTGGTCCGGGCTCACCCCTTCAGAATGGACCAATAGGCCAAAGGCCGAACCAGGGGCATAGCCCCGAAGCTAATGGACGGCTTGCGGCGGGGCAGAGCCAGCGCCTCACATCGGGCGGCAAAGCCGAAGCTGCGTAACTCGCTACTTTGGGTAGTCAGCTTGATAAGAGCTTCCGTTCGTTTTGATAAGAGCTTCTTGATAAGAGCTTCCTTTCGTTTTCCGATGCCTGCTAGATGGACCGATGCGAGGGTGCGCCGATATGAATGTGTGGACCGGTAGCTACTCCTGATATGGCGGCACGAAAAGCCAGAAATGGAATTCCCTGGCTTTGCAGATAGCTGATTAGCGCTTTTCCTTCCACGCTATCTGGATGGAGTGCAACATCCACGGCGTTCCGATGATCGAGGCCAAGCTGGTCATGAGTCCCACTCTGACCGACGGCGCTCGTCGGCAGCGAGCGCCCGAACTTCGAGGAAAAGAATCCCTGAATTTCCGCCAGGCCTGCTAGAGACCAATATGTCGGCCCGTTGTATCGAAGCACGGTCGGAGTCAGATAGCTGCGGGACTTTGTTAACGCCCTGGTGGCCTGCACAACAGACTGGGTTTTCGCCAACTCCTCAGCAGCCACGATTTCGGCAATCGTATTGTCAGAATCGGCAATCTGCCGGCGAGTGGACTCAATCTTGTTCCGGATTGTCGTGAGTGCTTGTTCGCTTTCCTGGAGTTCATTTTTCGCGACGAGACCTTCCGCGACGAGGCGCCGCAACTGTTCTAACTTTGCCGTAGCCTTAGCCAACTCGGCCTCCTGCAGCAGAAGCAGGTTTTCACTGCCGGTCTTGTACTCCCGAGTTGTCTGGATCAAGCTGGCGCGAGACTGGGTGGACGCGTACTCGACGCCGCGGTGCTATTTTGCGCCCGGGCATCTTCCACGGCAGAGAGTCCTACTGCAGCAAGGATTAGTACGACAATCCCCAAAGTGCTCCAGCTTCTCATTTGCTTCTCGACTTTTCGCTTGAAATCTACGACCGCTCGTTCAGACACCGGGCTTCCTGTTTCGGTTACAAAGCGATAGGTGGCAGGAGGCAGACGGCGGGAGGCAGGTCGCAGACGGCAGGTGGCAGA